>Ga0308164_10000380_pt1 | contig 82468 bp, 61 predicted proteins | sample PhyTR2_FD_201031 | JGI IMG/M metagenome (GOLD analysis project Ga0308164, IMG submission 201031) | Phyllosphere microbial communities from UC Gill Tract Community Farm, Albany, California, United States - DLSLT.R2 | ecosystem: Host-associated > Plants > Phyllosphere > Unclassified | place: USA... | reverse complement strand
GGTTGTTCGATTTCAGGATGATGTTGATCACCCCGGCGATGGCGTCGGAGCCGTATTGGGCGGCCGCGCCATCCTGCAGCACTTCGATATGGTCGATGGCGGCGACCGGGATGTAGTTCAGGTCAGCGGCCGCGCCACCCTGGTATGGTCCGCCGAGGACGGCCAGGTTGGCGGTACCGTGGCGTCGTTTGCCGTTGATCAGCACCAGCGTGTTATTTGGCGACAGGCCGCGCAAGCGCGCCGACAGCGTCAGGTTGGCGGTGTCGCCGCCGAAGGCCTGGGCCGTGAACGACGGCAGGTTTTGCGCCAGTGCCTGGATCAGGTCCGGTTGCCCGGTGCGTTGCAGCGATGCGGCGTCCAGCACCTGGATCGGCGAGGCGCTGTTCTCGGCTTTCATGCCGCTCGAGCGCGTGCCGGTGACGATCACCGAGGTGGTCGCTTCCGGCGCGGCAGCGGCGGCATCGGCAGCCGCGACAGCGACATCGTCGGCTGCGTAGGCAGCCCCGAACGCCAGGGTGGACAGGACGGCTGCAACGCCGATCTTGAGTGTGGCCTTATGCATATTTTTAAATCCCCATTTTTGAATGAAAAGACAAAGTAAGACCTGATCCATGCTGCTTGTTTTTACTGATTATTTTTTGGCGGCGACCACTTCGATCTCGACCAGCCAGCCCGGGTTGGACAGGCCGGCCACCTGCACCACGGCGCGCGCGGGCAGGTTCGGCTGGGCGCCGCCAAAGTACTGGGTGTACGCTTCCATGAAGCCCTTGGTATCGGCCTTGCCGCCCATGGCCGGGTCGCCCACCAGGAACACCTGCATCTTCACCACGTCGGACATCTGCAGCTTCATGCCCTCGAGGATTTCCTTAATCTTTTTTAGCACCGTTTCGGACTGGGTCTTGGTGTTGCCGAAGGCGGCCAGCGAATCGCCCGGCGCGGCCTTGTCCACCACCGCCGGCACCTGGCCGCTGATGAAGTGAATGGTCGCGGTGGGCGGAATGGTCACGGCCAGCGCGATCGGAAAGTCGGAGCCGGGAATCTTGTGTCGCACAATGTCAGCAGCGGCAGCGTTACCGGCAGCGCTGCACAGCAGGCCGAAGGCGATCGGGGACAGAACGGCGGCGACGATTTTTTTCATGTTCGGGTTTCCTTGTAGTGGTCAGTGTTTGTTCGACATTTCGGCGGTGCCGAATTGGGCCACGCCCAGCGTGGTGCGCAGCTTGTGGATTTCTTCCTCGGTCAGCGCGTCGGCCTGGTTGCCCCAGTCGCTGCGCACGTAAGTCAGGATGGCCGCCATATCGCGGTCGCTGATGGTTTCGCTGAAGTCGGGCATGCCGCCGCGCCCCTTGAGCAGCACGCCGGCCACTTCGGCATGGTCGCCGGTGACGAATTTGCTGCCGGCCAGCGCCGGGAACGCGCCGGGAATACCCTTGCCGCTGGCCTGGTGGCAGGCGGCGCAATTTTTCATGAACAGCGCCTTGCCGTCGCCCGCAGCCTGGGCACGCGCCGGTGCAGCGGTCAACAACGCGGTGGCGGCCAGCGCGGCGGCGGTCATGATCGCGGTGGTCAGTACGGGTTTCATGCGCTGGCCCTCGCGTGGATGCGGGCGATCTGCTGCCATGCCGATTCGATGGCGCCGGCCTGCCAGCCGGTGAGATAGCTCAGGTGCTCGCCGGCCAGCATGATCCGGCCTTCGCCTTCCACCAGGGTGGGATAGGCTGCGGCGCGGGTCTTGTCGGTCCACTCGGCCCAGCCGCCCAGGTTGTACTGCACCCGGTGCCACGCGACCGAGAACGCGTTCTCGTATTCCTGGCGGTACTGCGGGAAGATTTTCTCGCCGGCGGCCACCGCAAACTCGGCCCGCTCGGCAGGCGTCAACGCACTGACCTCGATGGCGGCCGTCTGGTACTGGTAGTAACCGAGCAGCACGCCCTTCTTCTTCTGCCAGTTGGACGACGGCAGCGAGATGGTATTGATCCCGCGCAGATCGGTCAGCACGTGGCCGCCGTAGATCTGGTCGTCCTCTTCCCAGAAGCGGCGCTTCATCTGCAGGCCGATCTTGCCCACCGGCGCGTAGGCCACGGTGGCCACGGCCTTCTTGAATTTATCGGAAAAATCGGTGTCGATCTGGCGCAGCACCGACAGCGGAATGGTGCACAGGCAGTAGTCTGCCGTGACGGTGCCGCCCTTGCCGCTGGCCGTGTCTTTGAAAGCAATGGTGACGCCCTGGTCGTTCTGGCGGATGGTCTGCACTTCGGCGCGGTACCGGATTACCTTACCGAGGCGCTTTTCAAAGGCCTTCGGTATCGCATCCATGCCGCCCACCGGCTGGAACATCGTGGCCTGCATCGGAAAATCGTGCACTGCGCTGTACACGTTGCCCAGCTTGGACGCCAGCAAATCCTGGAAGCCCAGCGGATCGGAGGCCTTGCCCGGTCCCGGCTCCATACCGGCGCCCGGATACACGGTGTAGCCGCGCCCCGGCCGGCCGCGGTACGTCAGGTCGGTGGCGGACAGCTGGCCTTCGTGCACCAGGTAGTCGAGCAGCAGGCGCTGGTCGTCGGCACTGAGCTTGGTGTCGAGCTGCGAGTTCTTGATCGACTTGGCCAGCAGTTCGTCCACGTGGCCGCGCATGTCGGCCTTGACCTCCTTCAGGCGCATGCGCTTGCCGGAGAACGGCCCGGCGTTTTCGGAGTACACATACGAATGGTCGTTTTCGTTGACCATCACTTCCAGCGGCACTTCGAACAGCCGCGTATAGTGCAGCGTGGACTGGTGATGCAGCGGAATGCGCCACGGACCGTGATTGATGTAGTGGCCTTCGTCGAAGGCGCAGGTCTGCTTTTCGCCACCAAGTTCGGTCAGCGCAAAGCCCTTGCGGGCGCTCTGGCAGCGGCCGCCGGCAAAATCGCGCGCTTCCAGGATCTGGCACTGGTAGCCCAGCTTGCCCAGTTCGTAGGCTGCGGTCAGGCCGGCCAGGCCGGCACCCAGAATCACGACCTTCTTGCCCTTGCCGCTGCCGGTGAGCGCGGGCGGGCCCGAGACCGTGGAGTTGATGCCCATGCCCCAGGCATTCATCGTGGTCAACAACAAGCTGGTGCCGCCTACGGCTGCGGCGCGATACAGGAAGTCTCTGCGGGTAAATGAGCTAAACGATTTAAACGGTTTTACTGTTTTGCTTTCCATCTGCTTTCCTCGCCATTTCCACTAAAAAAAACTTGAGTGACTTGCTACTCCATAGTTCATGTATAGCAAGCGGCGTGCCACATTTGAAAGCCAAATAAACATCATTCATCGGGACAGCAAGCCTTTGAATACAAGGCTTCCTTCAACGAACAAAGTTTTTACGGGGCCGCACTTTAACCGGTGCGAACACGCCGCCATGCACGGATAGCGACAAACTTTATTTGCGCGAAACAGACTTTATTTATACTGTTTATTCGATTAATCACGGGCGCCGCGCACGAACGCATGCACCACCAGATGGCGGTGGTGCATGGCGGTGCAACGAAGGGAAAATCAGCCGGCGAAGCTGACCAGCGCCGGTGCGTCGAGGCGCGCGGCGTGGGATGCGACGGTGGCGGTGGCTGGCGGCAGGAATGCCATTTCGGCCGCACTCAGGTTGCGGCGGGCGTCGGCGGCGCCGGCATCCACCAGGTGGCAGGCGTGGAACTGCATCGGCGCGGCAGCGTCGAGCAGGTAGATCGTGTCGAGGTTGGACGGGTCGTGAGCGACCTTCACCTGCCAGCCGCCGCGCTGGCGCGCACGCTCGTACCAGCGTTCCTGGACGGCACGCGCGCAGCTGTAAATACTTTCGGCGAAATGGATGCCGTCGCCGTGTACCGTGGCCGCTGCCACCGGCATCAGGCTGCAGCGCACCAGGTGCTCGGGATAGGTTTTCAGGCCGCCGCCCCGATGCTCCACGCCCCAGTCCCACAACTGCGCGGGCGTGGCGTTGCCCGCGTAGGCGGCAGGCAGCGCGTGGCGGTTGTTGTAATACAGGATGCAGTCGATGACGATACGCGTAAATTGCGCCACATCGAGCACGCCATCGAGGCGGCATGGCGCGCCGATGGCGTCGGGCGCCAGCAGGCGAAAGCGCCGCGCCAGCACGGCCTGCCAGTCGTCGGGACCGGCGGCGGCGGCCACGCAGCGCAGATTGAAGTTATTGAGCAGCGTATCGCTGCTGCCGCTGCTGCTGCCGGCGGCGGCCAGCCCGGCCAGCGTCGTTGCCACGAACAGCGTGTCGGGCAGGTGCCGGCTGGGCCATTGCGAGGCCTCGATGCGGCGCCCGTATTGCTGGCTGTAGCGCTGCTTGTCGGCGCCGCAGTTGGCCAGCGCCAGCATTGCCTGCGGCCAGCTGGCCGGCCCCATGCCGACATGCACGCCGGTGATCATGCGGCTGAAGGTATCCTGCACCACGTAGATGTGCGGGCGGCCGATTGCCTGTTCGCGGTCGGCGCGCGACACCAGTTGCACCTCGGCGCACACGGCGTCCAGGTGGTAGCTGGCGCCGGGGCGACCGGCGGCCGGCGTCCATGGCGCCAGCGTGGACGCCGCTTCGCCGCTGGCGCCATGGGCGCTGGCGGGAACCCCACGGCGCGCCACCTCCGGCGGGCGGTCGTCGTCATGATCGAGCCAGTAATTGAACTGGCCGAACGTGGGCAGCATGGCAGCGCGGCGCAGCGGCGCGGCCTGCACCCGGCCGGTGGCGGCGTCGATGCGGCGTTCGATGAAGAACTCTTCGAGCATTTGCTGGTAGGCGCCGAGCCGCGAAAACTTGTCGTGGCCGGCCGCGTAACGGGCGATCGCCACCCGGAAGATGCGGCGGATTTCCTCGTCGGCGTTCAGGCCCGGCCCCTCGTCGGCGCCGTTCTTGCGCGGCCTTCCGCGCTTAATGCCCACCGACGACTGGCGCACCTTGCCCTTGCCTCCCGAGTTGCAGTAGTCGGGCAGCAGCGCGTTCGGGGTCTGCCCACGCTGCCAGTAGCGGCGCAGGTAGCGGTAAATGGTGGGATGCGACACCTGGTGTTCGGCCGTGGCGCGGGCAATCATCTGGCCGCGACGGCGGGCATCGTAGATATCGGGTTCCTGCGCCACCAGCGGCGCGATGATCTCCCAGGCGCGCGCCCGCAGTTGCAGGTATTTGGCAGGCAGCATTTCCTGGCTGACCACCATCAGGTACGGGTCGGCCGGCAGCACGCTGGCGTGGCCGGCCCGCAGATCGGCCAGCAGCACCGACAGTTGAACAAGCTCCACGTCTGCAGACCGCGCCGCCACGTCATACACATACGCATGACGTTGGTCGGGAGCGATCCACAGGACGCGGACGGTGCGCGGCGATGGCTGCCCGTATTGCAGCAGATCGTTGCGCAGTAACATCAGCGTCCCTTGCCCGAGAGGTTAAAGGGACGCGTGTCGCTCACCACCGCATGAAAGCCGGCGCCGCCGATGAGGCCGGCGCTATCCCTTTCACGCAGCATTTGCGGCTTGATGGCATCGACAAAGATATTCCAAAGCTTCTTGAATGGCGTCATGTCCGTGCTCCGTTCCAAACGATTTGTCCCCGGGTTGAGGTGCGTCAAGCGCACCATTTATCACGTTTGTGCTAACACATATGCAATAACCGGGCCAAGCAACGTTCTCCTATGAGAACGCTCAATCAGGATTGCGCCTCGCACCACGTTTGCACTTTCGCAAGCTTTTTCTTGGTGCAGCGCAGCACGTTTCACCACTGCGCGCACCGTGGCCGTGCGCAGCGATACGCCAACTGTCCCCCAGCGGTCGGCAGCGTGCGGGGGTCGAAAAAAAAGGGCCTTGCGGCCCTTTGTTCAACAACGATCAGTACTTCTTACCCACCGTCACCTTTTTCTTCGGCGCCGGCGACTTGGGCGGCGTCGACTTGCCGGACTCGGGCGGCATGCGGTCCACCTGGCTGATTTTCAGCTGCGAACCACCAACCCATACCTTGCCCAGGCTCTTGAACAACTCGTTCGGCATGCCGTCAGGCAATTCCAACATCGTATAGGTATCGAAGATTTCGATGCGGCCGATCAGGCGCGCTTCCAGGCCCGTTTCGTTGGCGATCGCGCCCACGATGTTGGCCGGGGTAACGGCGTTGACGCTGCCGACTTCCACCCGGAAAGCACTCATCGGCAAGGTGGCCTTGGCCGGCTTGTCCTTTTTCTTCTTCGGCACTTCGTCGTCGAACTCGTTGGCGGCAGCGGCCACGGTACGCGACAGCGGCGAGGCTGCCGGACCGGCCGCAGCGGCGGGCGCAGGCTTGGCCGCGCGCGGCGGTACCGGACGGGCGGCAGGCGCCGGGGCGGCGGCCGGGGCAGCAGTCGCTGCCGACGCCGGCGCGCCACCGCTGTCGCGGCTGATGCGCAATGCCTGGCCTGCTACCTTGATGCCGGCCAGGTGGTCGAGCACGTCGCCGCCCAGGTCGTTCGGCATGTCGAGCACGCTGTAGTCATCGTAGATTTCGATACGGCCGATGTTCTTCGAATCGATGCCGCCTTCGTTGGCGATGGCGCCCACGATATTGCCCGGCTTGACGCCATGCTGGTAACCGACTTCGATGCGGAAGGTTTCCATGCCGGCGTCGGGCGCGCGCACGATGCGTTCCTTTTTAGGGAAGCGCTCGCTGCGGTCCGGACGGTCGCCACGTTCGGCACGGTCAAAGCGGTCGCCACGGTCGAAGCGGTCGCCGCGCTCCGGGCGGTCGAAGCTGCTGGTGGCACGGGCCGGGCGCTCTTCCCACTGGGTGACCTGTTTTTTGTCGAGCAGCAGCGGCACGTCGCCACGGGCCATCTTGGCCAGCGCGGCGGCGATTTCAATCGCCGGGATATTCTGCTCGCGCTCGAAGTCTTCGATCAGCGACTGGAACTGCTCCAGCTCGCCCTGCGCCAGGGTTTCGGAAATCTGCTGCTTGAACTTGGCGATCCGCACGTCGTTGACGGCCTGGATGGTTGGCAGTTCCAGCATGCCGATCGGCTGGCGCGTGGCGCGCTCGATCATTTTCAGCAAGCCTTTTTCGCGCGGCGTGATGAACAGGATCGCTTCGCCGCTGCGGCCGGCGCGGCCGGTACGGCCGATGCGGTGGGTATAGCTTTCCGGATCGTGCGGCACGTCGTAGTTGACCACGTGGCTGATGCGCTCCACGTCCAGGCCGCGCGCGGCCACGTCGGTGGCGACCAGAATGTCGATCTTGCCGTCCTTCAGCTGGGCAATCGTGCGCTCGCGCTGGGCCTGCTGGATGTCGCCGTTGATGGCGGCAGCCGAGAAACCACGGGCCTGCAGCTTCTGCGCCAGTTCTTCGGTACCGAGCTTGGTGCGCGAGAAGATGATCATGCCGTCGAAGTCTTCGGCTTCCAGGATGCGGGTGAGCGCGTCGAGCTTGTGCATGCCCGACACCAGCCAGTAACGCTGGCGGATGTTTTCGTTGGTGCCGGTCTTGGCGGCAACGGTCACTTCCTTCGGATTGCGCAGGTACGTGTTGGCAATGCGGCGGATGGCCGACGGCATGGTGGCCGAGAACAGCGCGGTCTGGCGCGTGGCCGGGGTTTCTTGCAGAATCCGTTCGACGTCGTCGATAAAGCCCATGCGCAGCATTTCATCGGCTTCGTCGAGCACCAGGGTTTTCAGCTTGGAGATATCGAGCGAGCCCTTGTCCAGGTGATCGATCACGCGGCCGGGGGTACCGACCACCACGTGCACGCCACGGCGCAGCGCCGACAGTTGCGGACCGTAGCTCTGGCCGCCGTAGATCGGCAGCACGTGGAAGCCGGGAATGTGGGCAGCATAGGTCTGGAACGCCTCGGCAACCTGGATCGCCAGTTCGCGCGTGGGCGCCAGCACCAGCGCCTGCGGCGAAGTCTGGCGGATGTCGATGCGCGACAGGATCGGCAGCGCGAACGCGGCGGTTTTACCGGTACCGGTCTGGGCTTGGCCCAGCACGTCCTGGTTATCGAGCAGCAGTGGAATGGTGGCCGCCTGGATCGGCGACGGGGTTTCGTAACCGACGTCCTTGAGCGACTGGATCAGCGGTTCGCTCAGGTTAAGGTCGGTAAACAGGGTAATGGGGGTATCAGACATGGCGTCACTCACAAGTATGTTCGAATCGCCTAATTGCGAAAGAAATTTGTGCGTAGTTTACTCTGTCTCAGCCATTTGAGCGGTAAATTGCGCGAAATCCGCCCGTTTAAGCACTGTTTAAGGGAGAAAAATGCCCTATCCACCTATATTGACCGCTGCCCACAATAGGAGATTGCCAACATGATTATTTCGTCCATACCGCGCGTGCTGTGCGTGGCGATGCTCGGTCTGCCATTCTTGTCCGCCGTGGCCGCCCCGGCCGACAACTACCGTTACGGTGCGCGCCTGGAAGGCTTTGCCTATCCGCACCAGCTGCAACAGTTCGATGTCACGTCGCAGGGCGTGCAGCTGCAAATGGCCTACATGGACGTGGCGCCCACGGCCAGGGGCCAGGGCGACGGCAAGACCGCCGTGCTGCTACACGGTAAAAACTTTTGCGGCGCCACGTGGGAAGACACGATCAAGGCCCTGACCGGCGCCGGCTACCGCGTGGTAGCGCCCGACCAGGTCGGCTTTTGCGCATCGAGCAAGCCCGAGCATTACCAGTACACGTTCCAGCAACTGGCGGCCAACACCGACGCCCTGCTCAAACATCTTGGCGTGCAGCGGGCGACCCTGATCGGCCACTCGACCGGCGGCATGCTGGCCACGCGCTACGCACTGATGTACCCGCAAGCGACCGAGCGGCTGGTGCTGGTCAACCCGATCGGGCTGGAAGACTGGAAGGCGCTGGGCGTGCCGGCGCGCAGCGTCGATCAGTGGCACGAGCGCGAACTGAAAACCACGGCCGACAGCATCCGCGCGTATGAAAGCAAAACCTATTACGGCGGCAAGTGGAAACCCGAGTACGAGCGCTGGGTCGATATGCTGGCGGGCCTGTCCAACGGCCCGGGCAAGCAGGCGGTGGCGTGGAATTCGGCGCTCATTTACGACATGATTTATACCCAGCCCGTGGTGTACGAATTCCCGCTGCTGAAAACACCCACGGTACTGCTGATCGGCGACGCCGACACGACAGCCATCGGCGCCGATATCGCCCCGCCGGCGGTCAAGGCAAAAATCGGCAACTACAAGCTGCTGGGCAAGCAGGCGGCCAGGAGCATCCCGAACAGCCGGCTGGTGGAATTCCCCGGCAAAGGACATGCGCCGCAAATGGAAGACCCGGTGGCATTTCACCGGACGTTGCTGGAAGAATTGAACCGCTAGGCGGCAATGACGGCGCGCAGGTTCGCGGTACTTATCCGTCGTTCGCCACGCGTAATTCCCTCATTCCCTTCGTTCCAGCAAAAAACCCGTCATCTCCGCGTAGGGAGATGACGGGTTCCGGGCTGACGACAACGACCAGGTTGCCGGTGTTGCTTACTTGGCTGGTGCTGGCGGTACTGGCGGTGCTGGCGGGGCCGGAGGTGCGGGCGGCGCTTTGACCGGCGCAGGCGGTGCTGGCGGCACCGGCGCGCCGTCCTTGTCGGCATGCGGCTTGGCCGGCTTGACCTTGCCGGCATGCGCTTTCTTGACGTGCTTGTCGGCGTGCGGGGCTTCCGGTGCGGGCGGTACGGCGCCGTGCCCGGTTGGTGCAGCTGCTGGCGCTGGCGCTGGTGCCGGTGCTGGTGCCGGGGTCTGCGCGAAAGCGGCGCCTGCGAACAAGGTAGCGATCAGGGAGGCGATGATTTTCTTCATGACGTGATCCTTAAAATGATTTAAATCGTTTATATAATTATAGTAACTGACCCTGCTTTTTTACATGACCGCTTGTTACGTCGGTCATGGGCAAAAAACGCGGGCGCCCGGTGCGCCGTTGACGGTCTTTACAATCGCTTACATTCCCCTGGCGACGCTTACACTCGCTTACAGGCAGGGGGCGATTCAAGTAAGATAGTCCGCTTTCAAGTTACGGAGTCACCATGCGTTTGACCATGCTCGCCCTCGCCGCCGGCCTCGCCTTCCGGGCCCACGCCCAGGTTCCAGCCCCACTGCCAGTCGTCACCGAAGCGCCGCTGCGCGCTCACCTGTCGTTCCTGGCCGACGACTTGTTCGAGGGGCGCGGTACCGGTCAACGGGGCGGCCTGCTGGCCGTGCGCTACCTGGAAACCCAGGCTGCCGTTATCGGCCTCAAGCCGCTGGCCGACGGCACCTACCGGCAATCCGTGAAAATCGAAGGTACCCGGCTCCAGGACTGCAGCGCATTGAGCTTCGACAGCGGCGGCAAGACCGTCACGCCCAAGGTGGGCGCCGAAATCCTGATCGGCACCATGAGCGGCCAGCAGCAGGTGTCGATCGATGCGCCGCTGGTGTTCGTGGGCTACGGCGCCCACGCGCCGGAAGAACAGTGGGACGACTACAAAGGCGTGGACGTCAAGGGCAAGCTGCTGGTCATGATGGTCAACGATCCGCAGCCTACGCTTGAAGAACCGGACCGCTTTGCCGGCAAGGCCTATACGTATTACGGCCGCTGGCTGTACAAGTTCGAGGAGGCGGTGCGCCGTGGCGCTGCCGGGGTGCTGCTGATCCACACCACCGCATCGGCATCGTACCCGTGGAGCGTGCCGGCCAATGGCTTTGGCCACGAGCGCTTCCACCTGAAGGGCAAGGGCAACCCGGTGGAAGGCTGGCTGCACGAGGACACCGCGCGGTCGCTGTTTGCCGCTGCCGGTTTCGACCTCGACCAGCTGCGCGCCGCCGCCGAACGGCGCGATTTCAAGCCGGTGGACCTGAAGACCCGTGTCCACGGCCAGATCCGCAGCACCGTGCGCCAGATCGAGGAATTCAACGTGGCCGGCATCGTCCCCGGCACCGACCCCAAGCTGAAACAGCAGGCGGTGATCTATTCGGCGCACTGGGACCACATGGGCATGGACGACGCCAACACTGCAGACCAAGGCCAGCACGACCATATCTACAACGGCGCCATCGACAATGCATCGGGCACGGCCGCGCTGCTGGTGATGGCGGCCGAGGCCGTCAAACATCCCGCCAGGCGTACCCAGGTGTTCCTGTGGCCCGCCGCCGAAGAACAAGGCTTGCTGGGCGCCGCCGCCTACGTGCAACACCCGGCCTGGCCGCTGGACCAGACCACCGCCGACCTCAACCTCGACAGCATGAACTTCGTGGGCAAGACCACCGACATCGGCGTGGCCGGCGCCGAGCGCAGCAGCCTGTACGAAGCATCGGCCGCGGTGGCAAACACCATGGGCCTGACCCTGGCGCCAGCGATTCCCGACCTGTCGGGCGCGTTCTTCCGGGCCGACCATTTCGTCTTTGCCAAGGCCGGCATTCCCGCGTTCAACGTCGGTTCGGCCGTGTTCTCGGGCGACGGCCACTTTACGTTCGTGCGCGACCTGCAGGCATCGCGGGCCAAGCTGGTGGCGTTCAAAAAAGATTATCACCAGGTGACCGATGAATACCGCGCCGAGTGGGACTTGTCGGGCATGGTGCAGCAGGCGCAGTTCACGCTCAACCTCGGCTACCACGTGGCCAATGCGCCGGCCATGCAAACCTGGAAGGCCGGCGAAGCGTTCGGCAAGGTGCAACGCACGAAATAAGCGTGCCATATTAGCCACAGGAATGTTCCACACGGCAATTTTCCAAGGTAAAGCGCCTATAATTCAGGCAGACGTTTTACCAGAGAGAAATAATGTTGCGATTCCTGTGGCTGGTCCTGAGTACCCTGTTGCTGGCCGGCTCGGCGCAGGCGGCAACCATCAATTTCAATGGCGGCACCGTCAATGGCTGTGCGCCGCCCGCCGCCAACACCTATACCTGCGGCACCGCCTTCCTCGGCGCCAACGACACGGCGTCGATCTTCAGTGGCTACACGGTGATCGTCAATGGCGCATTCCAGCTGGGATCGGGACAAGGCTTGAAGATGAGCGGCACGGCGCGCCTGGAGACTTCGGGCAGCGGCAACATCCTGCTGGCCGGCGCCAGCGCGCAGAACATCTCGATCACCGGCGGCACCATCAAGGCGGGCGGCAATTTTTCGATCGGCGGCGGCGCCAGCAACATCACGGCCGATATCATCGCGGCCACCATCACCAACACCGGCGAAGCGGCCAACATCAAGGGGTCGCTCACCGCCACGGGCGATATCAGCCTGGCTACCAGCACCGTCATTTCCGGCTCGGTGTCCGGCGCCGCCGTCAACATCGGCTATGCCAACTCGATCGGCGGCGCGGTGACCGCCACCGGCGCCATCAACCTCGGCGGCGCTACCACGGTCACCGGTGCGGTGTCGGGGGCGTCGATCATTACCGGTTCCAACGCCACCATCGGCGGCGCGCTGGCCATCACCAACAACATCCAGCTCGGTTCGAGCACCAGGGTAAGCGGCGCGGTCAGCGGCGCGTCGATCACGGCCGATGCCGATGTCGCGATGGGCAGCACGCTGACCGTGGGCGGCGCCATCACCCTGGGCTCGCGCACCACGGTCGCCGGCGCCGTGGCGGGCGATTCGATCGTGACCAATTCCGATGTCAAACTCAACAGCACGCTGAAGATCAAGGGCGCCATCGACCTCAGTTCCGGCAATACCATCGCCGGCGCAGTCACCGGCGCCAGCATCAGAACCAACTCCGGCACCACGCTCAACAGCTCGCTCAAGGTCGACGGCCTGGCCGAGCTGGGTTCGGCGATCACGGTGCTGGGCGGGGTACGCGCGGCCGAGGTCACCACCATTTCGCCGGTCAAAAATATTACCGGCGGCATCACGGCGGACAAGTCGATCACGATCGCCTCGGGCAGTACCGTTTCCGGCGATGTGAACGCGCCCACCATTACCCTCGACAATTCCAGCAGCGTTGTCACGGGCAATATCAACGCCACCACCCTGCTTACCCTGGGGTCCAGCAGCAGGGTGAACGGGGACATCGTCGCGCCCCGGGTAATTACCAAGGACAGCGTCACCATCAACGGCAACGCGGCGGTCGGCTATATCTACCTCGATGGCAATGCCACTGTCAGCAAGGTGATCACCTGTACCGGCAGCACGCCCGGCCCAGGCCAGGCGCCGTGCACCTGCGTCGAGCGGCCGTCCTGGTATAACTACTATCCCACCTGCGCGGCCGCCGCCCCCAGCGGCGCCCACCATTTCCAGATCACCCACGGCGGCAGCGCCCTCACCTGCCAGCCGCAGACGGTCACCGTGACCGCCTGCGCCAACGCTGCCTGCACCGCGCCGCACTACACCGGCAGCACCACCATCACCCTGCAGCCGGGCGGCAAAAGCTTCACGTTTACCGGCTCGACCGCGAGCGCCACGGTGGAGCAGAGCACGGCCGGCGTGGCCACGCTGGGCGCCCCGGCCGCCAGCGCCAGCGTCAGCTGCCTCAACACCAGCAACGTGGGGGCCGCCAACCAGTGCGCCATGACCTTCGACGACACCGGGCTGGTGGTCAACGTCAACAACCATATCGCCATGACCACCGCCAACGTCAGCATCCAGGCCCTGACCGCGTCTGCCAACAAGCAAAGCTGCGTGCCGCTGGTGGCGGGCAAGAGCGCCGACATCGCGCTTTCGTGCGCGTTCGTCAACCCCGGGCCGGGTACTGCCAACAGCGAGGCCCAGGTCACCATCGACGCCAGCGCGCTCAGTTGCGGCAGCGGCAGCATCAGGAAATCGCTTGCCTTTAACAGCAGCGGCCTGGCCACCACCACGCTGACCTACCCGGAAGTGGGCCAGGTAGCGCTGACGGCCGCGTATGCGGGCACCGCCAGCTATACCGCCAAAGGCACGGGCAGTTTCGTGGCGGCGCCGGCCCGCTTTGCCATCGCGGCTGCGAGCGCCAAGGCAGCCGTAGCGGCCGGCACGGTGGTCACGGCCGACAGCCCGGTGTTCGCCCGGGCCGGCGAGGGTTTTGCGGTGAGCATCAGCGCCGTCAACGACAAGAACGTCGTGACCAAAAATTTTGGCAAGGAAAATACAGCCGAGAACTTCAAGTTCGCCTCGCCGGCGGTGGACAATCCGGCTGGCGTAGGCAACCTGGGCACCATTGTCGCGGGCGCCTGGGGTGCGACCAGCAACGGCGTTGCCACCACCCCCAGCAGCAGCCAGTGGACGTTCAGCGACGTGGGCATTATCCGGCTTGACGCCACCCTGGCCAACAGCAGCGGCTACCTGGGCTTGAGCGACTTCAAAACCACGGGCAGCCAGAAGATCGGCCGCTTCATCCCCGACCATTTCGATACCGCGCTGCCGGCCGACGCAGCCCAGGACGCGACCATGCCCTGCGCCGCCAGCGGTGGCACGCCGCTGGTCACGCCGTGCGTGCAACGCTTCATTTATTCGCACCAGCCATTCCGGGTGGTGGTCAAGGCATACAACAGCGCCAACGCCATCACCAGCAATTACGAAGCGTCGCTGGCCAGGGCGGTCACGCTGGCCGCCTTCACGGCCAGCGGCGGCGCCAGCGCGGTCACGGTGGGCGCCATGACCGGCAGCGTGGCAGGCACGGCGCCGGTGTTCGGCTTTGCCAAGGGCGTGGGCACCGTCAGCGGCACCAACCTGCCGGTGTTTGCCTTTGCGCCCAAGCCCACCGCCACCACCGGCACCCGGCCCACCCAATTCTATGTGCGCGCCACCGATGCCGACCAGGTGACGTCGCAGCGCACCGCCGCCGTCGAGCAGCCCGTGACCGCCGTGTCCGGCCGCCTGCTGGTCCCCAATGTGGATGGCTCGCCGTCCTCGTCGATGCCGGTCACGGTGCAAGCCCAGTTCTATGCCCCGGACCGCGGCGGCTACGTGTTCAATCCTGCCTACACCGCGGCGGCGCCCGCGCTGCCCGGTTTCATGCGCTTCGACCATTGCCAGAAGGGGTTGGCCAGCAATGCCGCCACCTTCGCCTGCACCGGTGCGGCGCAATTGCAACTGGTGGCGCCCGCCCCTGCCGCCTTCACTGCCGGCAAAACCAGCTTGCGCCTGGCGCCGCCCGCGCCGGGCAACGTCAGCGGCTCGGTGGACCTGACGCTGCTGCAACCGTGCGCGGCCGGCGCCACCTGCGTGCAGTGGATCGACTACCTGCCCAGCACTACCGGCAAGCTGACCTTTGGCGTCTACCGCTCCGGACCGGTAATCTACACGCGCGAAGTGTACTGATCCCCCAGCCCAAAGGCGGACGGCAGCGCCGCCAAAAACAGGGTACGATGGCCGTTTCCGATTTTTTGTACAAGGAGCACCATGGAAACGAATTCGCAATGGCTTGAAGTGACCACCGACGACGGCACCTTTGGCGCCTACCTGTCGCTGCCGCGCGGCGGCAAGGGCCCCGGCATCGTCTTGCTGCAGGAGATCTTCGGCGTCAACCAGCACATCCGCAACGTGGCCGACCAGTACGCTGCCGACGGCTACGTGGTGATCGCACCCGACCTGTTCTGGCGTGCCGGCGCCCGTATCGAACTCGGCTACGACGAAGCGGGCTGGAAGCGCGCCGTGGAGCTGATGAACGCGATGGACTTCGCCAAGGCGCAAAGCGATATCGGCGCCACCCTGGAGGTGCTGCGCGCCCACGCCGGCACGGCCGGCCAGAAGATTGCCGCGCTCGGCTACTGCATGGGTGGCCGCCTGGCCTACCACACGGCCGCCAACGGGCTGGTCGATACCGCCGTGGCGTATTACGGCGGTGGCATCCAGAATGCGCTGGACCGCGCCGACGAGATCAAGGTACCGGTGCTGATGCACTTCGGTAACGCTGACAGCCACATCCCGATCGACGCGGTCAAAAGCATTGCCGAGCGTTTCGAGGGCAACGACGCGGTGGAAATCCACGTGTACGAAGGCGCCGAGCACGGCTTCAACTGCAACCACCGCGACTCGTACCACCAGCGCGCCGCTGCCCAGGCGCATGGCAATACGCTCGTGTTCCTGAGCGAACAACTGTAAGGACCACCATGGCCCGCCTCCAACTGGACTTCCCGGACGACCAGTATTATTTTTCCACGCAGCTCACGGTGCGCCACACCGACATCAATGCCGCCAACCACCTGGGTAACGATTCCATGGTGTCCATGATTTCGGAAGCGCGCGCCCAGTTTCTGGCGGAATTCGGCGTGCAGGAAATGAACAGCAGCGGCGCCGGCATCATCGTCACCGACCTGGCGACGGCGTACCGCGCGGAAGCGCATGCGCGCGACCACTTGCTGTTCGAGGTGGGGGTCATGGACTTCAACCGCTACGGCGGCGACATCACGTTCCGCGTCACGCGCCCGCGCGACGCCACGCTGGTGGCAATGGCCAAGTACGGCTTTGTCTTCTTCAACTACAAGACCGGCGAAGTGGCGCCGATGCCACCCGAATTCGCCGCCAAGTTCCCGCGCGTAAACCGCATCGGCTGAGTTTTTACCCCGCAGGGCCGGGGTTTTACTTGGCCGCTACCTTCGGTGCGATGGTCTTGTCGAACCAGTCGTCGATCATGCGTTTTTCGTAGCGCAGCACATCGGTGTCGGACTGGCGCGGAATACGTTGCAGGTAGCTCATGTCCGACAGATTGCTTTCGCCGCTGCGCAGCACGGTGCCGTTTTCTTCGAGCGTATAGCGCAGCTTGAGGTGCGGCCAGTCGGCGCCGCCACTCATCACGCGCAGTTCGTCGCCGGTGGACTGGCGCGGCCAGGTACGCCCCGCCAGATCGATATCGAGCACCTCGATCTGCAGTTGCTGGCCGGCCGGCAACCGGTCGCCGAACGAGGCGAAATACCGGCTGAACTCCTTCAGAACGCGGCCGCGTTCGATCTCGCCGCGCGGCACATCCATGAATTCCTCGGGCTTGACGAAATTGACGCTGACCTGGGCCGTAGCGGCGCCGGTGGCGGCGGCCAGCAGCAACGCTGCCAGCGAAGACTTGATGATCGGGCGCATCGTGTACTCCTTGGTGACTGCACTGGGAAATATCAACAATATAACCGGTGCGGCCGGTGCGCGCGCAGCTTGAAGCGTTTTGTTACCAATCGCCAGTGACATCCTTCCTGCATGTCACGCTGCCGTCATATCGGATGATTAACATGGCGGCCGTCGGGATGCGCCACCATCCCGGATGATGCCGCGCCGCCGCCGGCACATGAATTGGCTATTACTCCAGGAATGATTATGACCGAGTCGCCCGATCTGTCCCGCCGCCGTATTGTTCAACTGTTCGCCGGCATGCCGCTGTTGCCGCTGGCCGGCGGCAGCGCTGCCGCCGCGCTGCTGTCCGCCTGCGGTGGCAGCAACGACAGCGCCGCCCCCGCCGCCAGGCTGATGTCCGTGACCTTTACCGGCATGAGCGCCCCCACCCTGGCCGATCCGGCCAAGATGGCCACCACCACGGTAGGCTCGGGCATGAACGCTACCTACTCCGACGGCCGTACCCAGCCTTACGCGCTGGCCTACCAGACCTTCTTCATCACCGGCGCCATGGTGCCCAATGGAAGCGGCGGCACCACGCTATCGGGCGGCTACTACGACATCAACAACCAGCCCATCATCGACAGCAGTGGTGCCGGCACCGGCAACCCCGCGCGCCAGTTCTTTTCCGACTGTCCGGACGGCACGTCGCTGCTGAAACTCGACGCGCCCACCGTGCCCGGCATCAAGGGCAATACGGTGTTTGCAGTGGTGCAGTTCGAGTACGCGTCCAGCAACCTGGCGGGCAGTTCGATGTACGGCATGCTGCCGTCGCCGATCGCCGTTCTCACGCTCGACCAGGACAAGGCCACCGGCGCGCTGACGCTGGTGAAATACCATAACGTCGATACCAGCCCGGCCAACGGCCTGTGGATCACGTGCGGCGCCAGCCGTTCGCCGTGGAATACCCACCTGTCGAGCGAAGAATACGAGCCGGACGCCTTCACCATCGCCACCGATACCCAGTTTGCCGGCTTTTCCAAGAGCCTCTACGGCGACGCCACCCGCGCCAACCCGTACCACTACGGCCACATGCCGGAAATCACGGTCAACCCGGACGGTACCGGCAGCTGCAAGAAGCACTACTGCATGGGCCGCATCTCGCACGAGCTGGTGCAGGTGATGCCGGACGAGCGCACCGCGTTGATGGGCGACGACGCCACCAACGGCGGCCTGTTCATGTTCGTGGCCGACAAGGCGCGCGACCTGTCGAGCGGCACTCTGTACGTGGCCAAGTGGCTGCAAAAAACCACTGACAACGGTGGTTCGGCCGACCTGCAATGGATCAAGCTGGGCCACGCCACCAGCACCGAAATCAAGGCACTGGCCGACAACCTGAAAGCCACCGACATCCTGGACCTGCGCACGGCAGACCCGGCCGACACCACCTTCACCAAGATCGCCTTCAACGGGCGCAGCAACTGGATCAAGGTCAAGCCGGGCATGGAGAAGGCCGCCGCCTTCCTGGAAACCCATCGCTACGCGGGCCTCGCCGGGGGCAGCATGGGCTTTACCAAGATGGAAGGCACGACCGTCAACGCCAAGGACAAGATCGCCTACTCGGCAATTGCGGCCATCGGCTCGGCCATGACCAACGGTTCGGGCGGCGTGGCGATCAAGGGCCCGAGCGCCGGCGCGGTGTACGCGCTGAACATGAAGGGTGCGCAAAAAGACCTGAGCGGCGCCGCCATCGACAGCGAATGGGTACCGGTGGACATGGCTGCCGTGCCGGCACTGCTGAGCGAAGACCTGGCCACGCCCGATGCACTGGGCAATACCGCCAATGCCGAGAAAGTTGCCAACCCGGACAACATCAAGTTCTCGGAAAAACTGCGCACGCTGTTCGTGGGTGAAGACAGCGGCACCCACGTAAACAACTTCCTGTGGGCGTATAACGTCGACACCAAGGTGCTCACGCGCCTGCTGTCCACGCCCGCAGGCGCCGAATCGACCGGCCTGCATGCAGTGGACGACATGAACGGCTTTGCCTACATCATGAGCAACTTCCAACACGCCGGCGACTGGTCCAGCTCACTGCACGCCAAAGTGCGCACCACCCTCGACCCGCTGATCCGCGCCAACTACCGCGACCGCTTTGGTGCGGCGGTCGGCTACCTGACCGGCTTCCCCGTCCTGAACTAAGCGACAACTTGCCGTACCAGCCCGCAACCTAGCAACTGCGGGCTTTTTTCGCCCTCCCCTACCTGCAGCCCCCTGCACCTCCACCACACGGGGCCGGCAGTCCCGGCAGTGGGGTCTGACCCCGGCGGTCCCAGCAGTAAGGTCTGACCCCGGCAGTCCCGGCAGTGGGGTCTGACCCCGGCAGTCCCGGCAGTGGGGTCTGACCCCGGCAGTCCCGGCAGTGGGGTCTGACCCCGGCAGTCCCGGCAGTGGGGTCTGACCCCGGCAGTCCCGGCAGTGGGGTCTGACCCCGGCGGTCTGAACGGGGTTGTCGATATCCTGAGCAGCTTCCAGCACGCCGGCGACTGGTCCAGCTTACTGTACGCAAAAGTGCGCACCACGCACCCGCTGATCCGCGCCAACTACCGCGAGCGCTTTGGTGCGGCGGTCGGTTACCGGACCGGGCTCGCGTTCCCGAACTAATCAGCCAGGCACCTTGCCAAAACGCAGCGCACCGGCGGGGCGCGCTTTTTTATTCACCCCTCCGCGTCTCCAATACCCTGGCCCCCATCCCCGGCACGGGCCGTACCGGTCAAATCTTTGTAGCAATATTGTCAAAAACAAAGTAGTGTTACAGAAGTGTTGCGCGAGGTAACAGGATTTTTTGTTGCCCGTTGTTAATAGCAATGACTAAGACTACAATCGGAAAACTGTTTGGCCAACTTCTTGCGGAACGTCCCATGTCTTTTTTGTCCTCTGCCTCGCCCAAGTTAGCACCATGGAAAGTCCTGTTGGTCGACGATGAGCCCGACATCCACGATATTACCAAGCTGACGCTGAGCCGCTTCCGTCTCGATGGCCGCGCGCTGACCTTCGTGCACGCTTACAGCGGCGCCGAGGCAAAAGAAGTGCTGGCGCGCGAAACCGATATCGCGCTGGTATTCCTCGACGTGGTCATGGAGCGCGAAGACAGCGGCCTGGAAGTGGCGCGCTGGATGCGCGAAGACCTGAACAACCAGTTCACCCGCATCGTGCTGCGCACCGGCCAGCCGGGCCAGGCGCCGGAAGAACGCGTGATCGTCAATTACGACATCAACGATTACAAGGAAAAGACCGAGCTCGACCGTACCAAGCTGTTTACCACCACGTTTGCCGCGCTGCGCGCCTACCGCGACATCATGAAGGTGGAAGAAGCGCGCGTGCAGCAGCTGAACTACCGCGAGGGCCTGGAACGGGTGATCGCGGCATCGGCCCATATTTTCCAGCAGCGCAATCTGAAGGATTTTGCCAACGGCCTGCTGCAACAGGTGGTGGCGCTGCTGCGGCTCGAACACAGCATGCTGCTGCGCCTGCGCGCGGCTACCGCGATTACCGGCGCCAACGACTACGAGATCCTGGCCCAGATCGGCGATGACGAAGGCACCCTGCTGAGCCCGAATGTGCTGGCCCAGCTCGACGTTGCCAAAAGCAACAAGATCTCGCGCGTGGAAGGCGACACCTATATCGGCTACTTCCCCAACAGCAGCGGCAAGGCGTCGCTGCTGATACTCAAGGGCGTGGAAGAAATCTCGGAAATCGACACCAAGCTGCTGGAAGTATTCTGTTCGGGCGTGGCTATCGCCTTCGACAACATTCTGCTCACCCAGGAAATCACCGACACCCAGGCCGAACTGATCCTGCGCCTGGGCGACGTGGTGGAATCGCGCTCGCACGAAGCGGGCAACCATGTGCGCCGCATGGCCGAAGTGTGTCACCTGCTGGCCACGGCCGCCGGCCTGCCCGACGACGAAACAGCGGTGCTGCGCCACGCCGCGCCGATGCACGATATCGGCAAGATCGCCACGCCGGACTCGGTGCTGCTCAAGCCCGGCAAGCTCGACCCGGCCGAGTGGGAAATCATGAAGCAGCACCCTACCATCGGCATGTCGATCCTGGACGGCTCGCAGCGCCCGATTTTAAAAGCGGCCGCCGTGATCGCCCACCAGCACCATGAAAAATACGACGGCACTGGCTACCCACAAGGCCTGAAGGGCGACAACATTCACCTGTACGCGCGCATCGTGGCCGTGGCCGACGTGTTCGACGCGCTGATGCACAAGCGCTGCTACAAGGATGCCTGGCCCGTCGACAAGGTGATGGACCACCTGCGCGACGTCGCGGGCCACCACCTCGATCCGCAGTATGTGAAGCTGCTGATCGAAAATATCGACCAGGCCGTGGCGATCAACGAACGGTTCCCGGACTAGGCGCCTGCCATCGCCCCCCGCAGGCAGCGCTGCCGCCAGGCCCTGCCGCAGCGTTGATTGGCGCCGTGCGCATAAGCATATTGGCAATCGGTTGTTGTTGACATAATTCCTTGCAAGTAAGATTGCGGTCCAGACCACGCAAGGATGTCACCATGCCCCACCACGCCCTCCCTGATTTACCGCTGCGCCGCAGCGTGCTCGCTTGCGCCCTGCTGCTCGCGGCCTTGCCGGCCGCCCAGGCGCAGACTGCCGACGCCGACATCGCTGCCACCGCCGCCATCGACCAGGTCACCGTGGTCGGTTCGCGCGCGCGCAACCGCACCGTGTTCGATTCCGCCGTGCCGATCGACCGCTTTGGCGCGCGCGAGGTGGAAAACGCCCTGTCCGGCGGCGACCTCGGCGCGGCGCTGCAAAGCCTGTCGCCATCGATTAACTTCCCGCGCATCGAATCGAGCGGCGCCGCCGACTCGGTGCGCGGCATCCAGTTGCGCGGGCTGGCGCCGGACCAGGTGCTGGTGCTGATCAACGGCAAGCGGCGTCATGCCAGCGCCGTGCTCGACACGGAAAGCAGCTTTGCCGGCATCGTGCCGGTGGATGTGAATGCCATCCCGCCTGGCGCCATCGACCATATCGAAATCCTGCGCGACGGCGCCGGCGCCCAATACGGCAGCGACGCCGTGGCCGGCGTGATCAACATCGTGCTGAAAAAAGCGCGGACCGGCGGCTCGGCCTCGGTCAGCTACGGCGCCAACCACACCGACTTCAAACCCACCGACGACCGCAAGACCGACGGCCAGACCACCATCGTCAGCGCCGACTACGGCGTGCCGGTCGGTGACCTCGGCTACTTCCGCTTCGGCCTGGAAAGCCGCGACCGCAACGCCACCAACCGCGCCGGCGCCAGCGATGCCGGCTGGACCTCGTGGAACGCCACCCCGGCCGACCTGGCGCTCGATGGCAAGGTGGTGTTCAAATCGGGCGACTCCGCCCAGCGCAACCACTACGCGTTCTACAACACGCTGGTGCCGCTGGCCGACGGCGTGGACCTGTACTCGTTTGCCACCGCCAACCAGCGCAAGTCCGACGGCAGCGCCTACTTCCGCTATCCGGGCGACCCGTCCAACGTGGCCGCGCTGTATCCGAACGGCTACCGTCCCACCACCCGGGGCGACTCCACCGATGTCAGCGCCGTGGCCGGCGTGCGCCTTGCCAGCGGCGCCTGGAACTGGGACGTCAGTGCTCGCCATGGCGGCAACAAGTTCCGCTACGACCTGGCCAATTCCGTCAATGCCTCGCTCGGTGCGGCCAGTCCCACCAGCTTCCACCTGGCCACGTTCGACTTCGACCAGAACGCCGTCAACGCGGATGTTACCCGCGAGCTGGACCTGGGCCTCGGCGCCCCGGTGAACCTGGCGCTGGGCGCCGAATACATGCGCGAAACTTACACCAGCACCGCCGGCGATCCGGCGTCATATGCGCTGGGCCCGGTACTTGACGCGCCACCCGGTGCGCAAGCCGGTCCCGGCCTGCGGCCACAGGATACATTCGACGGCAGCCGCTCGATCCGCTCGGTGTACGCGGACCTCGAAAGCGACGTCACGTCGCGCCTGCTGCTCGGTGCGGCCGCGCGGTATTCCGACTACAGCGACTTCGGCAACGCCAGCACCGGCAAGCTGTCGGCGCGTTACAAGGTGACCGACGGCTTCCTGCTGCGCGGCTCGCTGTCGAACAGCTTCCGCGCGCCGGCGCTGGTGCAGACCGGTTTCCGTTTCTCCACGCTCAATTTCAACAGCGACGGCAGCGGCTTGCAGACGGCCTCGCTGCTACCGGCCTCGGACAGCCTGGCGCGCGCGTTTGGCGCGCGAAACCTGAAACCGGAAAAGTCGACCAATCTGTCGCTGGGCGCCGCCTGGAAACCGCAGCGCAACACCAGCATCACGGCGGACGCCTACCGCATCAAGCTGCGCGACCGCATCACCCGCACCAGCGACCTGCAAAGCGATGCCGCCACCGCGTACCTGGCGGCCATCGGCCGCACCGATATCCAGTCGGTGGCGTATTTGGCCAACCTGCTCGACACCACCACGACCGGTCTCGACCTGGTGGTGAACCATGACCTGCCGTTCGCTGGCGGCAAGCTGGACCTGAACGCCGCGCTCAACCTGAACCAGACCCGTATCGACAAGGTCAATCAGAGCTCAAGCGCGCTGGCGCAGATCGATCCCGACCTGACCCTGCTCACCGAAAACAACCTGTTCCGCATCCGCAATGCGTCGCCGAAAACCAAGCTGGTGCTGAGCGCCGACTGGCAGGCCGCACAATGGGGCCTGCAGGCGCGCGCCACGCGCTTTGGCGCGCTCAAGGATTTTTCGTATGACGACGAGGCCGAGGTCATCGACGGCGTGCACGCCCAGCGCTTCGGCGCCGTGTGGTCGCTGGACCTGGAAGCGCAGTACAGGCTGACCCGCCAGCTGACCGTCTCGGCGGGCGGCGACAACATCTTCGACCGCTACCCTGATCGGGTGCGGCAAACCAATAACGCCAGCTACGGCGGCGCCTTGCCGTACAATTTCGTCAACCCGATCGGACTGAACGGCGCTTACTTCTACGCCCGCGTGCGCTACACTTTTTAACTAGAAAGCTTCCATGAAACTGTCCAAACTGTTGACCTCGATGTTGCTGGCCGCCGCGCTGGCCGGCCCGGCCCTGGTGCAGGCCGCCGACGCCTCCGCCTCTACCAATAAGCATGCGCTGGTGCTGATGACCGACTTCGGCACGTCCGACGGCGCCGTCTCGGCCATGCGCGGCGTGGCGTTCGGCGTCGATCCCGCCTTGACCGTCTCCGACCTGACCCACAATATTCCCGACTACGACATCTGGCTCGGCGCCTACCGCCTGTACCAGACCGCCAACTACTGGCCGGTAGGCAGCGTGTTCGTCAACGTCATCGATCCGGGCGTGGGCACCCAGCGCAAATCGGTGGTGCTGAAGACCAAAGAGGGCCGCTATTTCGTCGGCCCCGACAACGGCCTGTTCACGCTGATCGCCGAGCGCGACGGCGTGGCCGAACTGCGCGAGATCGATGAAAAAATCAACCGCCTGGCCGGCTCGGGCGAGTCATACACCTTCCACGGCCGCGACGTCTACGCCTATGTTGGCGCGCGCCTGGCCTCGGGCGCCATCACGTTCGAACAGGTGGGCCCGGTGCTGCCAAGCGAATCGGTGGTCAAGATCCCCTATCAAAAAGCCGTGCGCAGCGGCGACGTCATCAAGGGCATCATCCCGGTACTGGACGTCAAGTACGGCAACGTGTGGACCAACATTCCAAAATCGCTGTTCGACGAACTGCACATCGGCGTGCACGACAAGGTGCAGGTACGGATCCTGCACAAAGGCAAGCTTATCAACAAAGTGGTGGCGCCGTTCGAGCACACGTTTGGCGGCGTGGCCAAAGGCCAGCCGCTGGTGTACCTGAACAGCCTGCTCGACGTGGCCGTGGCGATCAGCCAGGGCAACTACGCCGCCAAGCACAAGATCGACTCGGGCGTGGACTGGGAAGTGGAAATCACCAAGGCCAGATAATTCAGGGTATCGCTGTGGCGGCGGCCAGCACGGCTGCCACCTGGTGGGGCGCGGCCGGCTTGAGCAAGTGGTCGTCGAACCCCGCCGCGCGGGTACGGGCGCGGTCGGCTTCGGCGCCCCAGCCGGTGAGCGCCACCAGCATCACGCGTTCCAGCCCCGGCAGCGCCCGCAGCGCGCGCGCTGCAGCGTAGCCGTCCATGCGCGGCATGCCGATATCGAGGAAGACCAGCGCCGGCTGGAACTCGGCGCCGGCGTGCACCGCCTGCTCGCCGTCGTAGGTCACGCGCACCTGGCAGCCCAGCGCCTCCAGCAAGTCGCCGAGCGTATCGGCAGCATCGACGTTGTCGTCCGCGACCAGCACCCGCAACGGCGCGCGCGCCGGCGTTGCCGGCTCCACGCCGGCGGCAACGTCCGGGTCGGCGCAAGCCGCCACGGTTGCCGCTGCCAGCGGCAGCCGTATCGTAAACGTGCTGCCCTGGTCCGTGCCGGGGCTGGCCGCCACCACGTCGCCGCCGTGCAGCGTGACCAGGTGGCGCACCAGGCACAGCCCGATGCCCAGTCCCCCCTTCGAGATGCCGATGCTGTGCGGCGCCTGGGCAAACATGTCGAACACCGATTCGAGGGCCTCGCGGGCGATGCCGATGCCGGTATCGGTGACGGCAATGACCGCCATGCCGCCAGCGACCGTGGCCGACAGGCTGATGCGCCCCGCTTGCGGCGTGTACTTGGCGGCATTGGACAGCAGGTTGCTGAGCACCTGGCTCAGGCGCACGGCGTCGCCGTCGAGCCACAACGGTTGCTCGGGCAAGTCCAGCACCAGCGCATGGCCGGCCACCTCCACCAGCGGCAAGCTGGTTTCCACGGCGCTGGCAACCACCGACTGCAGCGTCACCGGTTCCACCTGCAGCACTACCTTGCCGCTGGAAATACGGGCGATGTCGAGCAGGTCGTCGATCAGGTGGACCATGTGGCCCACCTGGCGCTCCATCGTGCCCAGCATGCGCTCCACCAGTCCCGGCTTGCCGGCGCCGATGCGCAGCAGCGCGAGCGCATTGCGGATCGGCGCCAGCGGGTTGCGCAACTCGTGCGCCAGCGTGGCCAGGAATTCGGACTTGCGGCGGTCCGCTTCGCGCAGCGCCTCGGTGGCGCGCACCCGCTCGATATGGGCCCAGCAGCGGTCCACCACGGCTTCCACCAGCGCCACCTCGTCGGCGGTCCAGGTGCGCGGCAATTGCTGGTGCACCGCCATCATCGCCACCAGCCGGCCCTGCTTCACCAGCGGGCAGCAGATGATGGCCTTGATGCCGATCTGGTTGAACATCTCGTAGCCATCGCCCTGCGCCAGCTCGCGGTCCACGTCGTTGATCAGCAGCGTGCGGCCCACCCGCAGGTTGGACGTGGCGCGCGAACCGAACAGGTCGAGCGAATACACGCCGACGGTGCTGATCGCCCCTTCCACGCGCCAGTCGTGGCGTATGGTAAAGCGGTCGTTGTCAGCTTCCAGGTCGGCATACGCCACCCGCGTCGCGTCAAGATATTCGCCCAGCAGCCGGGTGCTGTGCTCCATGATCGCCTTCGGTTCGGCGGCCAGGCGCGTCGCTTCGCCGATCTCGTCGAGCAGGCGCAGGCGCTGCTCGACATGGCGCCGCACCTGGTCCACGGGCGCGCTGGACACGCACAGCACGCCGGCAATGGCGCCCGCCTCGTCGCGGATGGGGCTGGTGGAAAAATTGGCATAGACCCGCTCGGCATAACCGTTGCGGGTGAGCGTCAGCGGCTGGTCTTCATGCCACAGCGATGCGCCCGCCTGGGTGGCGGCCAGCATCGGCGCCAGCTGGTCCCACACCTCGGCCCAGACCGTACTCAGCGGTTGTCCCAGTACCCGCCGCGGATCGTCGGCCTTGGCCCCCAGCACCTGGCGATAGCTGTCGTTGTAGAGCAGGATCAGCTGCGGCCCCCACGCCACGTACATCGGGTGGCGCGCAGCGAGCATCATGCCGACGGCCGTACGCAACGACTGCGGCCAGGCGCCCAGCGGGCCCAGCGGCGTAGCCGCCCAATCGAAGCCGCGCACCAGCGCCCCCATCTCGCCGCCACCGTCGGCAAAACCCAGGTTGGGATTGAACCCGGCAGCAGGAGGGGAATGGGACATGATCGACCGTAATAAAGTGAACTTCCAGCACCATAGCAGATCGTTGGGCTATTTGCGTTTGACTTTGGGGAACCGGAGCTTGTAGTGGAGGCCCATGCCGGGAGCGCTGGCGACCTTGACGGTGCCACCCAGCGCGCCAGTTACCAGGTTGAACAGGATGTGGGCGCCGAGGCCGCTGCCGCCCGTGCCGCGCTTGGTGGTGAAGAACGGATCGAACAGCTGGCCCAGCGTGGAGGTGTCCATGCCCACGCCGTCGTCGCTGTAGTCGAAGTTGACGAAATCGCCATCGATCTTGCCGGTGATCTTGATCTTGCCGCCCTGCCCCTCCTCGAAACCGTGGACCAGCGAATTGACCACCATATTGGTCACCACCTGCGAGATGGCGCCGGGGAAGCTGGCCATGTTGATGTGGTCGTCGCAATCGATCTCGATCGCGATTGGCTTGCCTTTCAGCTTGGGTTGCAGCGACAGCAGCACTTCATCGAGGTACTTGCGCAAATTGAAGCTGCGGATATCGTCCGACGACTGGTCGACCGCCACCTGCTTGAAGCTGCGCACCAGCGCCGCCGCGCGCTGGGTGTTGGTGGTCATGATGCGCAGCGACTGGTCGACGATGTCGAAAAACTGGTTCAAGCCATCTTCGTCGAGGATGCCTGCCGCCAGGTCGGCCCGGGTGAGCCGGAGCTCTTCCACCAGATGGCTGGTGGCGGTCACGCAGATGCCCAGCGGCGTATTGATTTCATGCGCCACGCCCGCCACCAGGCGGCCCAGCGACGCCAGCTTTTCTTGCCGCACCAGCTCGCCCTGCGCATCCTTGAGCGAGGTGAGCGCATGCTCCAGCTGGGCGTTCTGTTCTTCCAGCGCATCATTGGCATGACGGATCTCGTCTTCGGCGCGGCGCCGTTCGGCCACCTCGTGCGCCAGCAGCGCCGTGCGTTCCTGCACCGCGCGTTCCAGGCGGTCCACGCTTTGCAGGCCGCGCAGCGCGGCCGACACATAGTCGGCAATGAGCGCGAACAACGCCTGGTCTTCGAGGCTGAACGTGTGCTGGCGGTCGTAGCTTTGAATCACCATCGCGCCCAGCACCTGGTGATCCTGGTCGAGCAAGGGGCAGCCCATCCAGTGTTCGGCAATGGTGCCGATGCCGAAATCCTGGTTATCGAGCCGCTTTGAGACGTGCTCGGCGGCCGTCATCACGATCGGGCGGCCGCTGTCGATGACCGCTGCGGTCGGCGATTCGCCTTCCGCCAGGTCGAACAATTCGTCATTGCCGGGCGCTTCGTCCACTTCGTCCACGAAGTAGACAAACCGCACCTGGTTGGCCGGCCCCTCGTGGTCGCTGAGCGCGACAAAGAAATTGGCGGCATACATGATCCGACCCAGCGCCGCATGCACCGATTGCAAGAACTCGCTGATATCGGTGCAACTGCTCGATTTCTGCCCGATTTCGAGCAATATTGCCTGAACAGCTTCCAGGCGGGCAAGACGGTCGTTCATGGAATTCCCTGTATTTAATGCGCACGGGAAATACTATCAGTCCGCCCCCGCCAGGGCCAGCGTTAGTTGGGCCTGCGATAGCCGTTGTCGATCCAGGTGGACGCGCTGGTCACACTGAGCTTGAAGGTGGGCACCACGCGCACCCGGGCCAGCTCTTCGCCGTACTGGTCGAACGCGGCCAGCATGGCATACGGATCGTCTTCGTCCGGCACGATGTCGAGCGTCACCTTGACTTGGCCGTCGTCGGTATTGACGAACACGTTCTTGTGCAGCTGCGCGTGCAATTGCTGTTCGTGGCGGCGCAGCACCTCGTTGGCGGTTTTCACCAGGGTATTAAAGGCGTTGACGTCGAGCGGCTTGGGATTTTTCTTGTCGCGGCCCATGGTCCAGGGACCGACCAGCGCCGGCTCCGGTTCGCCGTCCTTGATCATTGCCACGGCCCAGCCCTCGTCGTCGTCGTTCTTGATCACGCGCGCGGTCCAGCCATTGCCTTGCCACAGGCGCGGTTCCTGCACCGGGGCATCATCCTCGGGGGTGTCTGGTACATCAGGGAAGTCGTTACTCATACTTTAGGCTCAGGTGGGATGGCATAGGGGGTGAAATAATAAGCGCCTTATACCGCAACAACAATAGAAAGTCCGCCTCGATGCATAAAATTAGCTGCGCCTTCCTTGCCGCCGCCACCGCGTGCCACAGCGCCTGGGCCCAAACGGACAACGTCCAGATCTATGGGCGCCTGAATACCGGCATGGAATCGCTGCGCAGTGCCGACGCCGGCACCGTGTCACGCCTGAGCAATTATCGCTCGGTGCTGGGGTTCAAGGGCAGCGAAGACCTCGGTGGCGGCCTGAAAGCGATCTTCCAGATCGAAGGCACCTTGTCGCTCGATACCGGCGCCGGCAGCCTGGCTGCGCGCGATACCCGCGTGGGCCTCGAAGGCGGGGCCGGTACCTTGTTTGCGGGGAACTGGAATTTGCCATACAACACTGCGACCGCCAGTCTCGATCCGTATTATCCCACCACGGCCGGCTACATGAGCATCATGGGCAACGGTGCGGGCGCCACCGTCAACAATACCAGCGACACGTCGTCGTTCGACCGCCGCCAGCAAAACAGCGTCCATTACTGGTCGCCCGTGTGGCGCGGCCTGCAACTACGGGTGGCGCAGTCGGCCAGCGAGGAACGCCCGGCCAGCGGCGCCAAGCCTTATCTGACCTCCAGCGCCGTGATGTGGGAAGGGGGCGACTGGTACGTGACAGGCGCCTGGGAGCGCCACCACGAATACCAGGGACCGAACACGGCCGATACTGGCGCCAAGCTGGGCGCGGCTTACCGCTTCGGCAACACGCGGGTGGCGCTGATCGGCGAACGCCTGAAGTATGAAACGGCGGGCGGCACGCTCGCGCGCCGGTCCGCGTATGCATCAATCACGCACCAGGTGGGACGCCATGCGGTGAAGGTGGGCGTGGCGCGCGCGGGCGATGGCAAGGGCAGCGCGCCGGTCGGCACGCAAGTGGGCATGGTGCGCCAGGGCGCGGAGACGGGGGCCACGCATTACACGGCCGGCTACGATTACACGCTGAGCAAACGCACCAGTGTATTCGTGTTTTACACGCACCTGAACAATCAGCGCAATGGAGCCGTGGATTTTGCCATCAACGCATTGGGCGCCAGTCCGGGCGCCACGCTGAAGGGCGTGGCGCTGGGCATGCGGCACAATTTTTAATCAATGTCAGCAACTGAGGCAAGGCCGGCGCTGGACCAGCGGCGGGCGCGGCGGCTTGTAGCGCGGATCGATGGCCGGTTCCGGCGTGTGGTAGCTGAACGGGGTGATGATGATGGGCGGTATTGCCGGCGGCGCCGACGGTGGTCCCTTGGGGCCGCCGCCCGTGGAGCGCTGGGCGCTACGCTGGCGCCGGGTGGGTTGCGGACACGCTGAGGGGATCGATTGCCCCTCGCTCCATACGAGCCTAGCCATGCTGTGGTCCTCCTTCAACTGGGTAGACATTCAGTATAGAACGGCATAACTTTAAATCAAGGAACAATCAGGCCGGCGCGACCGCCATCACCGCCCGTCGCCGCCGGGTGACGTTCCATCCCGCCAATTTAACGGTCCGTCGCAAGCGGCTCGCCGAGGCGGCTCCCGATCGGTACAGTTCAACCATGCCAAACGGCACATGAACAACAAACCACACGGGGTACCACCATGAACAGCACCGCAAAAAAACTGTTAGCCGCCGCCATCGTCTTCCTGCTTGCCATGTCCGTCTGGCAGTCGGTATTGGGTGACAGCATGCATTTCAATATCGACGGCGAAGAATTCGACGGCCCGTTCGGCGCCCTGTTCGGCCTGGTGCTGGCCGGTGGCGGCCTGGTGATCGCGGCAGTGGCCGTCACCTGCGCGGCAGTGTTCGTGGGCCTGCTGTGCGCCGGCATCGGCATCGTGATCGTCAGCGCGCTGGTGCTCGCTGCCGTGGTGGTGGTGGCCGCGATGTCGCCGTTGATGCTGCCGCTGCTCATCCCGATCGGCCTGTACTGGTTCTTCACGGCCCGCGCCCGCAAGCAGCGCCTGCGCGCCGGCTACCAGCACGCCGCCTGATTACTCGACCATCCCGCTTTCATCGGAGGCGGCCGGGACCTGAACTCCTGGCCGCTCCGCCCGACTCTCTCCCTGCAGTTCCACCCGGTTGCGGCCGCCATGCTTGGCGCGGTACAGCGCCTGGTCGGCCCGGATCAACGCCGCATCGCCACCGCACTGCTGGCCTCCCATCACCGCGATACCGATGCTGACCGTGACGTGCAGCGCCATGCCGGCATCGAGCTGCATCGGGCGCTGCGCCACGCGCTGGCGCAGCCGTTCCGCGAACACGGCCGCCGCCGCCAGGGTGGTGCCCGGCAGCAGCATGGCAAATTCCTCGCCACCCATGCGGCCCAGCGAATCGATCTTGCGCTGTTCGTCCTGCATCAGCGCGGCCAGCTGGCGCAGCACGGCATCGCCGGCAGCGTGGCCGTGTTCATCGTTGATGCGCTTGAAGTGGTCGATATCGAGTTGCAGCACCGCGGTGCAGGCGCCGATGTCGCGTTGCAGGCGCGCTTCCTCGTCGGCCAGGCGGTGCATGAATTCGCGCCGGTTGGCCAGCCCGGTCAGAAAATCGGTGGTGGCCAGCACGCGCAGCTCGTCGTGCATGCGCCGCTTTTCCGTGATGTCGACGGTGGACACGATGACGAAATCGAGACTGTCCGTGTGGCCCGGCATCACCATCAGCGTCAGTTCGTTGTGGCGCAGCACGCCGTCGAGGCGGCGGAAGCTGCCTTCGCAGACAAAAAAATGCTCGCCGCGCGCCAGCGCCGCCAGCGTCTGCGCAAACGCCGGCATGGCAGCCGCATCGAAGTTTTGGGCCAGCGTGATGCGCTCGAGGTCCTGGTGGCCGCCCGCCCCCACCTGGCGCAGCGCCGCCGCGTTCAGGTCGACGATGCGCACCAGCGCCGCCAGCCGTCTCACCTGGCTCGGATTGGCGTCGAGGTAGTGCGCCATGTCGTCGATGCCGGAGCGCGCCAGCTCAAGCAAGGCCGCGTACAGCGCCGACCAGTCCTGCTCCCACAGCGCGACGGGTGCGTGGTCGTACAGGCGGCGGAAGCGTTCCTCGCCGGCGCGCACGGCCTGCGCCGCCTGCGCCTGTTCGACGGCGATGCCTGCCAGCCGCGCGGCCTGCTCGATCAGGGCGATATTGGCCAGGCTCGGTTGCCGTGCATCGCGGTGGTACACGGCAAAGGTGCCGATCACGGCGCCGCCGGCGCCAAAGATCGGATCGGACCAGCAGGAGCCGATGTGGGCGCGCAGCGCCAGGTCGCGGTGTGCCAGCCATGACGGCGCACGATGCAAGTCTTCGATGACCACGCGGCGCCCCGTCAGCACCGTCTCGCCGCAAGCCCCCTGGCCGCCATGCACGGACATGCCGTCGATGGCGGCGTTGAAAAACGGCGGCAGGCTGGGTGCAGCCGCCAGCAGCAGGTGCTCGCCCTGTTCGTCCAGCAGCAGCACGCTGCAGCGCAAATCCTGGTTATCCATCTCCACGCCGGCCACCACGCTTTCGAGGATTGCTTGCAGCGGTGCGCCGGTGGCCAGCAGTTCGAGCACGCGGCGCCGGGTGAGCTCGCGCTGTTCTTCGTGCACCCGCTCGGTGATATCGCGGAACGACCGGATGCGCGCCGGCTCGCTGCCCAGTTGCAGGCCGCGCGTGTGCTGCTCGATCACGCGGCCGTCCTTCAGCCGCAGCAGCGTGTGCGGATCGGCATCGAACTGGCTGTCGAACTGGCCGTCGTCGGGGCGCGACAGCTGGTTGCGCAGGTGCGCCATCAGCACCGCGCCGTCGCTGTCCCAGTCGAAGTATTCGGGCACGTTCCACAGCTCGCGGAAGCGGCGGTTGACATTCAGGACGTTGCCCTGCACATCGTCGGCCAGGATGCCGTCCACGGTGGCATCGAGAATGCTGCGCAACATGACCTGGCTGCGCTGGGCGCTGTCGGCCATCGCCAGCAGCGCGCCCTGTCCTTCTTTCAGTTCGGCCGCCAGCGCGGTGCTGCGCTCCAGCGCCTCGTGCGCCTGGCGCCGGCCGCGCGCCAGCACCCATGTCAGGCATGCGGCCAGCACGCCGATCAGCGTGCCAAGCAGCGCAATCAAACGCATGCGGTCGGTGGTGACCAGGGTGGCGTCGTGCGGCATGGCGATGCGCAGAGTCCAGCGGTGGCCACCTGTGCTCAGTTTCTGAATGCTGGTGCGCATGCCGTGTGCACCGGCGCCGCCGGCCGGCACGCCGTGGTACACGCGCGCTTCGGGCGCCACGCGCTCGCCGTCATAAATATCCACGGCCAGCGTGGCCGTGCGCGGCGTGCCCAGCCCCGCCATCAGGTCGGCCACCCGGAACGGCGCGAACACCCAGCCGGCGATGGCTGCGCGCCGTTCGGGCACCGTCGTCACGGGCTGGCCGGCGCGGAACAACGGCACCAGCATCAGGAACGCCGAACGCGGCGCCTCGTCACGGTCTTCGAGCAGGCGCACGGCGCCCGTCATGGCCGGCAGGCCGGTATCGCGCGCGCGTTCGAGCGCCACGCGCCGCACCGGTTCGCTGGCGGCGTCGAAGCCGAGCGCACGGACGCTGAGCGGGTTCGGTGGTTCGATGTAGACGGTGGGCGCGTACCAGGGCCGGTCGCCGGCAGGATGGATGCGCACCGCGAGGCTGGCACGCTGGTCGCCACGCACCATGCGCATGTACCCGATGGCCTGCACGCCGGGGAAATACCGGGGCAACCACTGGCTCTCGAGATAGGTACGGAATTCGCCGCGATCGACATTTTGCGAACTGTAGAACAGACCCTGCACGCCATACAGCACCTGCACATAGGTTTGCATGCGCTGGTCGAGCAGGTTGACCATCTCGCGCACGCGCACTTCGAAGTCGGCCTGCGCTTCCTGGTCGGCGTCGCGCGCGGCGTCGCGCCACAACAGCGCGGTCACCCCCAGGCTGACGGCCAGCACCAGCGCCGGCAGCACCCGGGGAGACAGTAGTGCCGGCAGCAGCTGGCGCACGCGGCGCAACGCTGGCGCGGCCGGTGCCATCTAGGCCTCGGCGCCCGTGAACTGCCGGTAGCCGCGCGCGCGCAGCGCGCAGGCGGGACAGGTGCCGCAACCATAACCCCAGTCGTGCAGCGCGCCGCGCTCGCCCAGGTAGCAGGTGTGGGTGCCGGCGCGAATCAGGTCCACCAGCGCGGCGCCGCCCAGTTCCTGCGCCAGTTCCCAGGTTTGCTTCTTGTCGCGCCACATGAGCGGGGTTTCCAGCTTGGTGCGCGTGTCCATGCCGAGATTGAGCGCCACTTGCAGCGCCTTCATGGTGTCGTCGCGGCAGTCGGGATAGCCGGAAAAATCGGTCTCGCACATGCCGCCCACCAGCACCGTCAGGCCGCGCCGGTAGGCGACGGTGGCAGCCACCGTCATGAACAGCAGGTTGCGGCCCGGGACAAAGGTGTTGGGCAAGCCGTTGGCCTGGGTTTCGATGGCGATATCGTGGGTCATCGCCGTTTGCGAAATCTCGGAGATCAGCGACAGGTCGATCATGTGGTCTTCGCCCAGCTTGGCGTCCCACGCGGGATCGAGTGCGCGCAGGCTGGCGATCAGTTGCGGACGCACGGTGAGTTCGACGGCATGGCGCTGGCCGTAATCGAAACCAATGGTTTCGACGCGCGCGTAATTCTTCAGCGCCCAGGCCAGGCAGGTGGTGGAGTCTTGTCCACCGCTAAACAGGACCAGGGCGGAATCGGTTGGCAGCATTGCTTTTCTTTCCAGATGTTTCAAATATTATTAGTACGCCATGATTCAGGGCATTCCGGTACCATGCTGTGAACGCACTACCCCTGATGGAGTCTCATGTTACCGGCATCGCCCGCAAATAAATCGGCAAGACCACGAATTTTGGCACAACTTGTGACAAAAGTATCCGTGCGGCTTGCTTCCGCCGCCGTTGCCGCCACTGTCGTGGCCGCTTATGCGCCCGCCGCCCGCGCCCAGGACGACACGCCCGCCAACGTCACCCCCGCCACGGCTGCGCCCGACGACACGGCGCCGTCGCCCGTGATCAAGTACACGGTGCGCATCGACGCGCCCGGCGATATCAAAGACTTACTGGAAAGCAATCTCGACCTCGAGCGCTTCCGCGACAGCCCGCGCATGACGCGCGAACAGCTGTTCCGGCTGGTGCGCGCAGCGCCCGAGCAGATCCGCACGCTGGTCTCCACCAGCGGCTACTACACGCCCGAGGTGTCGGTGCAGTTCGACCGCGCGGCCACGCCGGCCGTGGTGCAGGTCAAGGTGGTGCCGGGCGAACCGGTCAAGGTGGGCGAGACCGACCTGGTCCTGGAAGGCTTTGCGCCCGTGCCCGACCTGCCGGCCGACCAGCAGTTCGACGCCGAGGGCCTCAAGGCCAGCTGGCCGCTGAAAAAAGGGACGGTGTTCCGCCAGGACGAATGGGAAGGCGCCAAGCGCGCCATCCTGCGCCAGGTGGTGCAAACCCGCTACCCGCGCGCCCAGCTCACCGACAGCCGCGCCACGGTCGATCCGGAACAGCACGTGGCCAACCTGCGCGTGGTGCTCGACAGCGGTCCCGAAATGCGCTTTGGCGAATTGCGCATCGAAGGCCTCAAGCGCTACCCCGACACCGTGGTGCGCAACCTCAATTCCATCAAGCCCGGCGACTACTACAGCGAGGCGGCGCTGCAGGCGTACCAGTCCAAGCTGCAGGACACCGGCTACTTCGCCAGCGTGGAAGTGAGCGCGGACCTCAGTGCGGTGCTCGACCAGCAGCTGGCAGTAGCCGAAACCAAGGCCGACGCCAGAGCCGATCCCGAAGCTGCCGCCACGGCCGATCCGGTCGTCAAGCAGCAGCAAGCCACGTCGATGGCGCCGCTGCCGCTGCTGGTGCGCGTGACGGAAAACAAGCGCAAGAACGTCAGCGCCGGTGTGGGTTTCAGTACCAATACCGGGAATCGCGTATCCGCCACCTACGACGATTTGCAGGTGTTCGGCGTGCGCCTGAAAAGCGCGCTCACGCTGGAAACCAAGAAGCAGACCGCCAAGGTCGATGCGTACTTCCCGATCACGCCCGAAGGCTATAACCACAGCATCGGCGTGACCTACGAGCGCAGCGACATCGCCGGCGAAACCACGGCCGTTTCCAGCGTGGCCGGCAAGCGCGCGTGGGGCACGCCGCTGCTCGAGCGCAGTTTTACGCTGGAGCTGCTGAGCGAAACCAAGTCGGTGGACAACATCCCCAAGTCCACCAGCAAGAGCTTGCCGCTCACGTACGCGGTTACCTGGCGCCGGCTCGACAACCTGCTGCTGCCCACCAAGGGCTATGCCATCAACGCGCAGATCGGCGGCGCCTTGCTGCCGGTCCTCACCGATGAAAAGTTCGTGCGCGGCTACCTGCGCGGCGTGTACTACAAGCCGTTCGGCGCCAGCTCCAACATCATCCTGCGCGCCGAAGCGGGCGCGCTCGGCTCGGGCAGCAAGAACGGCGTGCCGTCCGTGTTCCTGTTCCGCGCCGGCGGCGACCAGTCGGTACGCGGCTATGCGTACCAGGAACTGGGCGTGAAGGAAGGCGACGCCACCATCGGCGGGCGCTATCTGGCCACGGCCAGCGCCGAATACCAGTACTGGTTCAAGCCCACCTGGGGCGCGGCCGTGTTCTACGACGCCGGTAACGCCGGCGACCGCGTCAAGGACCTGCATCCCAAGTCCGGCTACGGCGTGGGCGCGCGCTGGAAAAGCCCGGTCGGTCCGCTCAATGTCGACGTGGCGTACGGCCACGCGGTTCAAAAATATCGTTTGCACTTCTCGCTGGGATTCACGTTCTGATGGCTGACCATAACAACAACGATAACGACGCTGGCGCCGCTGCCGACGCGCCAGTGGTAAAAAAACGCCGCTGGCCGCGCCGCGTGTTGATCACCCTCGCCGTGCTGGTGGCGCTGCTGGCCGGCGCGTTCTGGCTGCTGGGCCGCGAATCGACCTTGCAGCAGCTGGTGCAGCGCGTGGCCAATGCCAGCGGCGGACAGATTTCCGTCACCGGCGTGACCGGCTCGCTGTACCACCGCATGCATATCGACCGCCTGGTGTACAAGGCCAAGGACAGCACCATCACGGCGCAGAGCATCGACATCAACTGGTCGCCGCTGCAGTATTTTTCCGAAGGCCTGCAAATCAGCGAGCTGCACGTGGCCAGCCTGGCCGTGCACAGCACCGGCAAGTCGGACGAACCCACCACCATGCCCGACTCGCTGGCGGCGCCGTTCCGTCTGAGCCTGTCCGATGCGCGGCTCGACAAGCTCACCATCAGCAGCGACGATGGCGTTGGCAAAAGCAGCAGCACCGTGATCGACAACCTGCGCTTTGCACTGTACGGCGACAAGAGCAGCTGGCACCTGCAGGACGCCTCCGCCAGAACCCCGTTCGGCCTCGCCAAGGCCGATCTGACCATCAACGGCGCGAAACCGTTCGCGCTCAAGGGCACGGCGTCGCTGACCCAGGCGCTGGTGGCCAAGCCGGCTACTCCCGGCACGGCCGCCACCCCGGTGGGCACGGCGCCCACCCCGGCGCAGCTGACCTTGCAGGCCGGCGGCAGCCTGGCATTGCTGGAACTGAAGGCACAAGGCGACGCCGGCGGCGCCGCTCCCGGCGCAGCCTCGGGTACCGCGTCGCTGTCGCTGGCGCCGTTCGATCCGGTAATCCTGCGCGCCATCGACCTGTCCGCGCACGACCTCGACCCCAACGCCGTCGATGCGGGCCTGCCGGCATCGAAATTCAACCTGAAGGTGAATGCGGCGATCACGCCCGACCAGAAACTGGCGGGCCAGTTCGAACTGCTGAACCAGGGCAAGGCCGGACCGCTCGACCAGAACCTGCTGCCGCTCGACGTGTTCCGCGGCCGCCTGGGCGGCACGCTCACCGCGTCCACGCTCGACAACGTGCTGCTCGACCTGGGCCCCGCCGGCCGCTTCAGCGGTAACGGCAAGGTGGACCGCGCCGCCATCGACGCCGGCATCGACACCGCCAAGTTCACGCTGCACACCGACCGTCTCGACCTGTCGCTGCTCCATGGCAGCGTGAACAAGACCGCGATTGCCGGCGACATCATCCTGGCCAGCACCGCTACCAGGCAGACGCTCAAGGCAGCCCTGGCCGACAAGGGCTTGCGCCTGGACGCCGATGCCACGCTGGCCGACGCCCTGCTGCAATTGCAGCAACTGCGCCTCGTCGCCAAGAACGGTGCGATCAACGTCACCGGTCAACTGAGCCTGAAAGACCAGCAGGCCTTCAGCGCCAAGGTGCGCGCCGAACGCTTCGATCCGTCGGCGCTGGGCGCCGGCCTGCCGGCAGCAGATTTGAACGCCGACATCAACGCCAGCGGCCACGTGGCGCCGGCATGGCAGGTGGCAGCCGACTTCACCGTCAAACCAAGCAAAATCCTGGGCCAGGCGCTGACCGGCAACGGCAAACTCAATGCCGACGCCACCCATATCAGTGGCGTGGATGCGCGCCTGGCCATGGGCCAGAACACGGCCGCGGTAAGCGGCAGCTTCGGCGCCCCCGGTGAACAACTGCGCTGGAAGCTCGATGCGCGCAACCTGGCCGCCGTCAGCGCCGACCTGCTGGGCGCCATCAACGCCAGCGGCGTGGTCACCGGCACCATGGACTCGCCGCGCACCAGCTTCGAAGCCGATGCCCGCGGCCTGGGCCTGGCCTCGGCCAAGCGCCCTGCCCCCGACAGTGCGATCCACGCCAGCGGCAACGTCGCCATGGCCGGCGCCAGCAAAACCCCGGAACTGAAAATGACCGGCACCGTGCAGCGCCTGAACCCCGCCGCCTTTGGCGCCGCGCAGGCGGGCGCCATCAACGCCGCGTTCACGGCCGACGCCCGCCTGGCGGCCGACTGGCGCGCCGCCCTGAACCTGACGCTGCAGCCATCCACGCTGGCCAACTCGCCGCTGTCCGGCTACGCCAAGCTGTCGGCCAACGCCAAGGACATCAGCACCGCCGACATCGACCTGCACCTGGGCGCCAACACCCTGACGGCCAAGGGCAGCTTCGGCAGCGCGCTCGACAAGCTGGACTGGAAGCTCGACGCGCCGCAACTGGCCGCCCTCGGTCCGCAGTTTGCCGGCGTCCTGCACGCCAACGGCACCCTGTCCGGCACCACGGCGCGCCCGGCGCTCACGCTCGCGCTCGACGGCAGCAAGCTGCGCGCGCCGGGCCAGCAGCAGGTAGACAGCATCCGTGGCAGCGCCACGCTGGGCAGCACCGCCGCGATTGCACGCAACGCCACCACGGCCGATGTGCCGCTGATCAGCGATATCGAAATTGCCGGCTACGAGTCGCCGTCGTTCAAACTGGCCAAGGCGCGCCTGCAAACCTCCGGCACCCGCAGCAGCCACACGATTGCGCTCACCGCGAACAACAGCGACTTCGACGCCACGCTGCGCGTCAAAGGCGGCTGGGCCAACGACGCCTGGACCGGCGCCATCGAAACGCTGCAAAACCGCGGCCGCTTCGCCCTGGCGCTGGTCGCCCCGGCGCCGCTGCGGCTGGTGGCGCCCAAGGACAGCGGCGTCGCCGGCCTGGCGCGCCCCGAGCAGATCGCACTGACCGGCGCCACCATCAAGATCCGCGACGGCAGCCTGCGCATCGACAGCGTGGAAAAAAACGGCGGCGCCTGGCGCAGCAAGGGCCTGGCCACCGGCCTGCCCGTCAACTACCTGGGACAGATGTCGGAAGCATGGCGCGACAGCGTGCGCGGCAACATGACCATCGGCGCCGACTGGAACGTCAACCTGCAGGCGGCAGTGAAGAACGCGGCGCCGGTGCTGGCCGGCGCGTTCCACGTGTTCCGCGAAGCGGGCGACATCACCATCATCGGCGCCGACCTGTCGCAGCCGCTGGGCCTGAAAACCCTCGATGCGCGCGCTACCGTTGCCGACGGTGCACTGCGGGTACAGCTCGACGTGGACGGCTCGCGCGTGGGCCAGGCGCGCCTGGACGGCACCGCCCAGTTGCGCAACGGCCGCCTGGCCAACGACAGCCCGTTCACGGTAACCGGCACCGCCAATATGGGCTCGCTGGCGTGGCTGGCGCCGCTCGCGGGCCAGCCGGGACTGGAAATCGACGGCATCCTGAAACTGGCGTTGAACGGCAGCGGCACCATCGGCGCGCCGCAGCTCAATGGCGACATCAACGGCGAGAAGCTGGTGGTCAACCTGCCCGACCAGGGCATCAAGCTGCGCAACGGCCAGTTGCAGGCGCGCCTGACGGGCGACCAGTTGCAGCTGCAAACCCTGAGCTTCGAAGGCCAGCAAGGCCGCGCCCAGGCCGACGGCTGGATACGCTACGCCGGCAACGAAGCGACCATGCAGTTGAAACTCAGTGCCGACAAGCTGGAAGTGCTGTCGCGGCCCGACCGCCTGCTGGTGCTGAGCGGCCAGAGCACCATGGTGCGCGACGCCAGGCGTTTTGAGCTGACCGGAAAATTCCGCGCCGACCGCGCCAACATCGAGCTTGGCGACGAAAATTCGCCCACCTTGTCGAACGACGTGGTCGTTCTCGGCAAGGGCGCCCCGCCCGCCGCCAAACCGGCGCAAGGCCTGCCGCTGAATATCGACGTGGAAGCGGACCTTGGCGATTCGTTCAAGCTCAAAGGCATGGGCATCGAAACGGAACTGGTGGGCGCGGTGCGGGTACGCATTACCGACCGCCGCCCGCCGCGCGTCAACGGTTCAATCCGGGTGGTGGGCGGCACGTATGCGGCGTATGGCCAGAAGCTGGCCATCGACCGCGGCGTGATCAACTTCACCGGCGCGTACGACAACCCGGGCCTGAACATCCTGGCCGTGCGCCGCCGTCCGGAGGGCGAGGCGCTGAGCGAAACCAACGTGGAAGCGGGCGTGGAAGTGCGCGGCACGGCGCTGGCGCCGTCGGCCAAGCTGGTATCCACGCCGACCGTCTCCGATAGCGACAAGCTGTCCTGGCTGGTGCTGGGCCATGGCATCGAAAACACCGAGGGCAACGACATGGCGCTCCTGAGCACTGCCGCCGGTGCGCTGTTCGGCGGCAAGGGACAGGGCAAGCTGGCCAATTCGCTGGGTCTCGATGAACTGGGCGTGGGCCAGGCGTCGGGCACGGCGGCCGGCGCCGCCACCGGCTTGCAGAACACCGTGGTCACGGTGGGCAAACGGATCTCGTCACGCGCTTACCTGAGCTTTGAGCAGGGTGCGGGCACGGCCACCAGCCTGGTCAAGCTGAAGTACAAACTCAATCCGCGCATCTCGCTGCAGTTCCAGACCGGCACCAATAACGCGTTGGATATTTTGTATAACTGGGCGTTTGATTGACGATGAGGGCTAAATTAAGCCGATATCCTAAGCTCCGTCATTCCCGCGAAGGCGGGAATCCAATTTTGACGAACCATGTTGGCCAGCTCGCAAGTCAACACTACGCGCGCAAATTGGATCCCCGCCTGCGCGGCGGTCCGCCGATGCGGGATGACGGAGCAACCTTTAGCGACTCGCGTTCTTCACGTACTTCTCCAGCCACGCATTGGTCTCGTACAGCATGTGCATGATCGATTCGCGCGCGCGGTACGCGTGCGATTCGTTCGGCAGCATCACCAGCCGCGCCGTGCCGCCCAATCCCTTGATCGCCTGGAACATCCGTTCGCTTTGCAGCGGGAACGTGCCCGAGTTGCTGTCTTCCGCACCGTGGATCAGCAGCAGCGCATCCTTGATCTTGTCGGCGTTATTGAACGGCGACATGGCCTGGTACACGGCCGGCGCCTGCCAATACGGGCGCTCCTCGGACTGAAAGCCGAACGGCGTCAGGGTGCGGTTGTAGGCGCCGCTGCGCGCGATGCCCGCCCTGAACAGCCGCGTATGCGCCAGCAGATTCCCCGTCATGAATGCGCCATACGAATGGCCGCCGATGGCGATGCGGTCGCGGTCGGCCACGCCGCGCCGCACCACTTCGTCCACTGCCGCTTCGGCATCGGCCACCAGTTGCGGCAGGTACGTGTCGTTCGGTTCCTCGTCGCCGCTGCCCACGATCGGGAACGACGGGTTGTCCAGCACCGCGTAGCCCACCGCCAGGAATGCCGCCGGGCCCCAGTAGCTGACCGCGTTGAAGCGGTACGGCGAGCCGGTGGTCTGGCTGGCCGCGCCGGCCGATTTGAATTCCTGCGGATAGGCCCACATCAGCAGCGGCAGCGGGCCGTCGCGCGCGGCGTCGTACCCGGGCGGCAGCATCAAGGTGGCCGTCAGCTCCACGCCGTCGTGGCGCGCGTAGCGGATCTGCTCCTTGTGGATGTCGCGCAGCTGCGGCGTGGGGTGCGGGTAACTGGTCAGTGCGCGCAGCTGGTGGGCGGCCGGCTGGGTCAAGTCGCGCAGATAATAATTGGGGCGCTCGGTGGGCGATTCGCGCGTGGTGAGCAGCAGCGTGCCGGCGTCGTTGAGCACTGCCGCCACGTTTTCAAAGTACGGCGCCTGGCTCTGGAACACCCGGGTTTTTTCGCGCGTGGTCAGGCTCAGGCGGTCGATGAACGGGCGGTCGCCGTCGGGCGTGGCGCCGGCGCCGTCGAGCAAAATCGTGGTATTGGGGCCGATCAGCAGGCGCGGAAAGCCCGTGGCGTCGGCGCGCATCACGGGCGAACCGGGGCTGTTGTAGCGGTCTTCGTACGAGCCGGAATGAATCAGCTCCGGTGGCGTGGACAGGTGGCCCGGCGCGATCATCCACTGTTTGTATTGGCGCGTCTTGTGCCAGCGCTCATTGACCAGCGCCACGTCTTCACGGCCCCAGGCGATGCCGCCGTAGCGCATGGTGAGGCGCGCCAGCACCAGCGGCGGCGCGCGGAACGGCGCCGCATGCAGGTACACCAAATCGCGCACGCCGTCCGGCACGTCGCGCGCCGGATCGCCGCCGTCCTGCGCCTCGGCCCACACCAGCGAGGCTGGCGCGTCGGCGCGCCACGAGACGTTGCGCACGCCGCTCGACACCGCATCGTTCCCCGGCGGCAGGCCTTCTTCCAGCGGCAGGTTGGCCACCGTGTGCAGCAAGGCGCCTTGCAGGTTGCGCACTTCCACCCGTTCGCCGAAACTCGATGCCGTGACGATGTACGAGTACGGCCGGGTGACGCTTTGGGTGAGCAGGTATTCGCCACCGGGCGCCACCGACGTGCGCGAGAACTGTCCCGGTTCGCCGATGGGACGGGCCTTACCGTCCAGGCCCAGGATCACCATCTGCACCGTGATGTAGTACTCGAACAGGCGCGCGTCGTCTTCGTTGCGCAACAGGTCCTGGTAGGTGCGCAGCTGGCGCACGGCGCCATCGGCTTCGCTGTCCTGCAGGATGGGACCGGTGGGCACGCCGTTCGACTGGGGCGGCTTGCCGATGCCGGCCGGACGCCAGTGCACCAGCAGGCCGCTGCTGTCGGGCAGCCAGTTGAAGCCGCGCGTAAGCACCGCCGATAGCGGCTGCGGCGACAGCTTGCGCGCCTGCCGTGCATGGATATCGACCAGCCACAGTTCCACGTATCCACGCTCGCCATCGAGCGCCACGTGGCTGAAGGCCAGATAGCGCTGGTCGGGCGACCAGCTCAGGTCCGACAGCCGCAGCGCGGGCGGCAGGCCGGCAATCTCGCTCTCCTCGCGGCTGGCGATATCGAGCAGCGACAGGCCGGTACCGAACGAAAAGCGCGAGCCGGCATAGGTCCGCGGATTGATGCGCAGGCCCGCCAGTTTCAGTTCCGGCTGCGCGACGTCGGCAATTGCCGGCAGTGCCGGCGTCTGCACCACGGCGGCCGTGTCGCGGCGCGGACTGAGGCTCAACGCCGGCGCGCGCGTCGCATCGACAATGGCTTGCAACGGCGCGGGCGGCAGGCGGTAGCCGCTGTCGGGTGCACCGTGGTGCTGCGAGGCGGCCATCAGGCCGGGATGGGTGACAGGTTCGGACAGTGCGGGCACCTTGGAATGCGATTGAGTCATGGAGATCCTTTCCGGAGGTACGGCGACGCGGGGAGCTGCTGAAGTTCAGTTTGCTTATCCTGACCCCGAATGTCAATCGCTCGGCACACTACTCTGGCGTACAATCGCTGTTCCCGAAAAAACCGTTGTGGACAGAGTTATGGAAATCACTACTATTGTGCTGTTGCTGCTGGTGCCGCTGGCGGTATGGCGCATCTACTCGCGCCTGAAGGCGTCGATCGTGCGCACCGAATCCGAACTGTGGAAGCATTATTTGAAGGGCGGCGTGGCGGCAGCCGTCATCGTGGTGCTGGCCGCGCTGTCGATCGGCAAATGGGCGGCGCTGGGCGCGCTGGTGGTGGGCGTGGCACTGGGCGCGTACCTGGGCCGGCGCCAGTTCGGCCTCACGCGCCTGCACAACCGTCCCGAAGGATTTTTCTACACGCCGGACCGCCGCCTGCCGCTGCTGATCATCATGCTGTTCTGCAGCCGCCTGATTTACCGCCTGTTCGAAGCATACCTGCATATGCACGACGGTATCGCGCTGGACCCGGACTTCCTCGGCAACCCGGTCACCACCGTGGTCTTCGGTTTGCTGGCCGGCTTTTACGCCATGTACAGCGCGCTGCTGGTGCGCTGGCATAAAACCCAGGTGCCGCTGCCACGCCCCATCAACATCTTCGACATCAAGTGATGTCTAGTTGGCCGCCAGCCGGCCGATAAACGCGCAATACACGGGCGCCACCAGGGCATTCGACAGCACGTCGTTATGCCCGGCGCCCGCCACCATCAGCAGCTGCTTCGACGGCGACGGCAGCGCGGCGTACACCTGCCTGGCAAGCCGTGGCGGCGTAACATGGTCTTCTTCCCCTTCCAGCACCAGCGCCGGTCCGGCGTAACCCGCCACTGCCGCCAGGTTGTCGATGCCCTGCAACTCGGCGCCGATCTCGAGCCGCACGAACGGCCAGACGTACCACGGCATCCTGGCATTGCCCCAGTCGCGCACATTGGTGGTGGTCGATTCCAGCACCAGGGCGCGCGCGGCGGGCCGCTGCTGCGCCACGTACGCCGCCACGAAGCTGCCCAGCGACTGCCCGTGCAGCACCACCCGTCCCGGATATTTCGCGTTGACCAGGTCGAACACCTGCAAGGCGTCCTCCTTGAGCGCGGCGATGGTGGGCGTGCCGCTGCTGCGGCCATAGCCGCGATAGTCGAACATGGTGACGTTGCCGATGTCCGCGCTGCAGGGCGCCAGCGCATCGAGCACCTGCGCGCCGTGCTGGTCGAGGTGAAAGGCATTGCCGCCGAAGTACAGCACGGTCATGCCTGCGGCGGCGCCCGGGCGGCTGGCAGCCACGCCGTTCAGTTGCGCGTCCGCGGCCGGCAGCGTCACCGGCGCGATCCGCCATGCCGGTGCACTGGCCGCGTCGAGCCGCGTGGCAGGCGGTGCATCGCCGGGCCGGTCGGCGCGCAGCACGTTGCTTTCACTCAGCTGCAGCGCGCAGCCCGACAAACCGGTCGCCGCCATGACCACCATGGCCACGGCTGCAGCCATCCCGATAAATTTCATCCCGACTCCTGTTGGTGATTGTACAATTCACTATATAACAAGAATTACTTACTGTAAAACGATAATTAATTATTTTAAAACAATCATGAAAATTTCACTGGTCCGGCTGTTCCTGTGGTTGTGCATGGCCGTGCAAGCCGTGTTTTTCGTCCTCGCGTGGACCACGTTCGCGCCCGCCATCGGCAGCATGCAGATCGAGATGACGGCCGAAGGCCTCGCTACCGCCGCCAAGCTGGCGCTGTCCCCCGGCCAGCGCGCAGCAGGTGCAGCCCTGTCCGGCGTGCCGTTGCTGGTGATGGGGTACGGCTTGTGGCGGCTCGACCGGTTGCTGCTCAACTTCCGCCGCCAGGACCTGTTCACGGTGCAGTCGATCGGCCACCTGCGCGCGTTTGCCGGCGCCACGCTGGCGTCCACGCTGCTGACGATTGCCGAACTGCCGGTGCGCACGCTGGTGTTCTGGTTCATGGCGGGCGGCGCGCGCCAGGTATCGGTGGGCGTGCGGTCGGAGCAGGTGATGCTGCTGCTGGTGTGCGGGCTGTTTTACCTGGTCACGCGGCTGATGCAGGAAGGCCGCCGGCTGGCCGAAGAAAATGAGGCGTTCGTCTGATGGCCATCGTGATCAACCTCGACCTGATGCTGGCCAAGCGCAAGGTCAAGTCGCGCGAACTGGCCGCGTACGTGGGCATCACGGAACAGAACCTGTCGTTACTTAAATCGGGCAAGGTCAAGGGCATCCGCTTCGCCACGCTGGAGAAGATTTGCGAGCGGCTCGATTGCCAGCCCGGCGACATCCTGGAACGGACGGCGGACGCGCAAGAGGAAGCGGGCGACGACGCCAACGCGTCGCCGCCCTGGTAAATCAGGCTGCCCTGGCGGCAGCTTTCGCGCCAGGCTTGGCGCCTGCTTTGCCGTCGGCCTTGCCACCGTCGGCCTCGGGCGCCCGGCGTTGCAGCACGAAGATCGGCTGCGCCCACTGGGTATCCTTCTTCTTTTTGCTCGTGATGAGCGTCAGTTCCGAAGGATCGTAGACGTCGGTGTTGTGCGTGAGCGGCGTGGTCATCAAATACTGGGCGTCGGTATTTTTCAGGAACTCGCCCACCAGCTGGATGTTGCGGATATCGAGGTGGGCAAACGGTTCGTCGATGAACACGAAACCGCCGGAACCCTCTTCCGATTTCAGCAGCGCGATCAGCAGCACCAGCGACTTCATCACCTGCTGGCCGCCCGACGCTTCGCCGTCGTTCATGCCGATGATGCCCTTGCCGTCGAACTTGAAGCGCACATGCAGGCCGGCCTGCGACAGCAGCACGTCGTCGTTTTCCAGCTTGACCGGATCCGCATGCACCTCGATGCCGGCCAGTTCGCCCAGCTCCTTGATGTTCTTGGAGTAGGTCTTGATGGTGTAGCGCAGGCGCTCCATGTATGCCCCGCGTGCGTTGCCCGTGGCTTCGATGGCGCGGTTGTTCTGGTAGCGGCGCTCCTCGGTTTCCGACTGCCGGCCGCTCAGTTGCTCGTTCAGGCGCGTGTACTGGTCGATCACCGTGGCGTCGAGTTCCCAGTCGCTGCGCGCCAGGCTCGCTTCCAGCGTGTGCAGGCGCAGCGTGACCTGGTGCGTGTTCTGGTGTTCGCCCACCAGCGCCAGGCGGCGTTCAAGCCGGCGCCAGGCCTTGGGCAGGTGGCGCCAGTTCTTGCGCAAGGTGAGCAAGGCGCGCGCGTGGTCGGCGCGCTGTTCCAGCTGGCGCTTGAGATTGAGGCGCGTGCCCGCTTCCGCTTCCGACAGCGCAAAGCGCGCGTTCTGGCACGTGGTGTCGGCACGGGTGCGCGCCACCACGGCGGTCTTGATCAGGTTTTGCAGTTCGCCCAGGCGGCTGCCTACTTCCGTGCGCTCGGCACGCAGCGGCACCGCGTTGCGCGCCGCTTCCTCGAACTCGTCGTGGCGCGCCGCCATTTCCTTGGCCGCATCCACGCCGGCCAGACGGGTTTTTAGCGCACTGATCTCGGACGCCAGTTTCGACACCGCCAAGGTCAGCGTGTCTTCCTGCGCTTCCAGCGCCGGCAGGGCTTTTTGAATCGCTTCCATCCGCTGCGTGCGGCCGGCGGTACCGAAACGGTAGCGCGACGCTTCCACGAACAGCGAGCGGCCGCCGCGACGTTCGCGGTGGTAGGCGTCGGGCGTGATCCACTCGTCGTTGTTACCGAGCTTGGCGCCGGCATCCACGCTGTCCACGCGCGTGATGCGCGACAGCTGTTCCACCAGCCACGACGGCACCTTGGCGGCAAACTTCACCACCGACATCAGGCTGTCGTCGCGGGTGCTGTTGGCGTTGACCAGGTCGGTGACGATAAAGTGGCGATAGCGCTCTTTTTCCGCCAGCCGGTAAGCCGACGTGGCGTCGCCCGCCTTGTCGAGCAGCACCACCGACGCATAACCGCCAAGCACACCTTCCACCGCACCCTGCCAGCGCGGATCGGTCACTTCCACGATATCGGACAGCATGGCGTGGCTGATGCCGGCGTCGTTGAGCGCGCGGCGCATGCTGCGCTGCGCTTCTGGTTCCGGCATCGCGGTCTTGCCCTGCAGTGCCGAAATGGTGGCCATCTCGCCGGCGATTTTTGCGGCGACCGCATCGCGCGCATTGCGCTGGCGCGCCAGCTCGATTTCCTTTTCCTGCAGCTGCTGCGCCACTTCGGCCAGGTCGGCGCCGGAATCGGCCGCCAGCTTTTGCAGGCGGGCCTTTTGTTCCAGCAGGCTGTCGAGCGGTTTGAGTTTGCCGTTGATCAGGTTCAGGCGCGATTGCAGCGCGGTCGATTCCTGCTCCAGCACCGTTTCGTGCTGCTGCGCCTCGGCCAGCGCCTTGACGTAGCCGGTGACGGCGCTGCGCTTGTCGGCCAGCTGGGCGTCGGCCTGCTGCAACGGCTTGCGCGCTTCGCGCAGCTGGCGGCTGACGTTGCCCTGTTTTTCGCGCGCCTCGTGGTATTCCAGCGTGGGCAGCGCTTCTTCCTGCAGGTTGCGGCGTTCCTTGTTCAGGTCTTCCCACTGGTGGTAATTGGCCACGCGCAGGCGCAGGCCTTCCAGGTTGGTTTTCGACGCGTCGAGTTCCGCCTCGAAGCGTTTCAGCTCTTCTTCGGTGTCGCGCTGGTGGCGCTTGGCTTCGTCGTACGCGTCCAGCACTTCCTTGTCGCCGAATACCTGGAACACCAGGTCCAGCAACTGGCGCGGCGCGTATTCGCACAGCTTGTCGGTCTCGCCCTGCTCCAGGGCCAGTACCTTGGCCATGGCCGGCGACAGGCCGGCATTGGCCAGGCGCTTGCGGTAGTTTTCCACGCCGAGCCAGTCGTTGCCGGCGTCGCCGATGTCTTCGATCTGCACGTTACCGGGCCGCATCAGGTACTGGCGCTTCCAGTCGCCGCCGTTCTTCTGGATCTGGCAGAACAGCGTCACTTCGTCGTCGCTGAAAAAGCCCGAGCTGCGGAACGGACGGTTGGACAGCTGCTTGCCTACCGCCTTGTTGTCCACCACGGCGCGCAGCCACGCGGTTTGCTGGCCGCTGTGGCGCGCGTAATGCTTATAGGTGCGGCCCATCGAGCAATCGAGGCCGAACAGCGTGCGCAGCGCGTCGAGCAAGGTGGTCTTGCCCGAGCCGTTCTGGCCGGCGATGGTGATGATCTTGGCGTCGAGCGGAATGTTCTTGATGCGCTGCCAGTAATCCCAGTGGACCAGCTCCAGCGATTTAATATGAAACATGCTTAGTCCTTGGAGGTGTCTTGGATGTCGTCGGCCAGCGGCGCTTCGAGCGGAACGTCAAACACCGGCACGGCATTGCCGTCGGCATCGTAGTCGGGGTTTTCCATTTCAGGCTCGATGGTTTCCACTGCGTTCGGGGCGTCGTCCTCGTACGCGCGCGGCTTGGCGGCACGGCGCGGCACGGCCATCTCCTGCGGCGGCGTGCGTTTGAACACGTCGGCCAGCGCGCCGTTGATGATGCGTTCCTTCAGCAGGTCGGTATCCATCAGCAGGTCGAGCAGCGGGCCTTCGAGTATCACGTCGCCGCGGCGCTCGATGAAGCCCAGCTTGGACAGGATGGACAGGTTCATGTCGAGGCGCGTCTTTTTACCGAGCTTGTCGCCAAAGTCGGCCAGCAGCGCTTTATAGGCGATGCCGATCGACGTGTCTTCGGCGCGCGGCAGCGGGCGCTCGGTGCCGAACATGTCGTTCTGTTTGTCGTCCGCGTGCTGGTGGTTTTCCTGGCGTTCGCGCTTGGGCAGAATGATCTGCGCCCACAGCACCACCAGCAAGGCCACGCCGTCGCGCGACAGGCCGAAATTATTGTTCTGCCACACGTCCTTGGCGCCGAAAATCTTCGGCTCGATATTGCGCGTGAGCGCCACCGTCACATGGTCGGCATACACGTTATCGAGCAATTTCAGGCCCACGGCCAGCAGGCGCGCATCCACTTCAACGCGGAACTGTTCGTCCGCGAGCGCGCGCTTGACCAGGCGGTCGTCGCGGCGCAGGGTCTGATGCGCGAGCAGGCGCGCGATCAGGATTTGTGCATCATCATTCATCGGACTTGTCGCCTTCCGGGTTCAAAGACAGGGTGAGCGAAGCGAGGGACATTGCCGCAACATGCAGGTCGGGCAATTGCACCATTTCGTCGCTCGGCGTAAAGGTGACGGGCAGGCGCGCCAGGTCGCCGGTGGCGCCTTGCAGGCGCGCCTCGTCGGCGTCGCCCAAGAGCGGCAGCATCGACGCCCGGTACGAGGCCACGGCAAACGACGCGGGCAGCAGCGTTTCGTGCACCTGGATGGTGGGCGGCGCGCCGTCCACGCCGGGCGTGAATTTCTCCGGCGCGGCAAAGTCGGCCAGCCGGGCCAGCCAGTCGTCGAGTTCTTTTTGCATCTGCGGTCCGTCGCTGATCGTCGTGGGGGCGTCTTCACCGCTGGGCAGGCCGCCCTGCACGGCGCTGGCGGCGCGGTCGGACAGCAGCTCGGCTTCGGCCACGTCGATCATCTCGGCCGGGGTAATAAACTGCGGCACCACCGGTAAATCGATGGCGCCGATGGCCAGCGAGGCCAGGTCGTCGTGCAGCAGCAGCCAGCGCTTGATGTCGGTGGTGGACAGGCCGGACTGGCCCAGGTGCACGCGCTGGCGCTCGATCTGGTTCAGCGCGCGCGAGAACATGCCCTGCATGTTCAGCAGCGACGACTGCGCACGGCCGATGGCCTGCGCCGCCCGGTGCGTGGCGTGGTCGGCGTTTTCGTCGCTGGTGATCGCCCGCAGGATTTCCGAACCCTTTTCCACCCAATCGCACGCCACGTGCCATTTCGCCTGCGAGGCGCGCAGGCGAAATTCGGAGCCGGACGCAATCGCGTCGGCGAATTCCTCGGTCAGCTCCACCAGGCGGCCCAGCAGGTGATGCAGCTGCTCCACCGTGACGCCGCCCATCATTTGCGAGCCGGCCACCTGCGACAGCAGGTAGCCCATGTCGGCCGGGTCTTCCTCTTTGCCCATGGCCAGCAGCGCATCGATGGCCGACAGCACGTTGCGCGCCATCGGTGTGACGCGGTACACGGCCTGCTGCGCGTCCCATGCCAGCAGCTGGTTGGTGCGCAGCCGCATCAAGACCGTTTCCAGGCTTTCGGGCAGCAGGTAGGCCAGGCGGGTATTGATGTCGGGACGTGTAAAACTGGCCGTGGAGGCGTCGGCGGCCAGCTCGCGCAGCACCAGCAGGCGCACCAGCACGCCGTCGAAACCGCCGTGGAAGAGCGCCGTAAACACCTGCAGCAGCGGCTGCGCGCGTTTCAGGTGGTAGACCTGCTCGATTTCGTCGGCCGAGACGTTGGGCTTGAAGTGTGCCTGCAGGCCGTCCTGCTGCTGGTCCAGCGCCGCGTCGGGCATGGACTCAGTTGTCATAGTTTCTATCATTCTTTGCCATGTTGTTCGCACTGCAGGCAAGGCGGCGATTGCGCATATTGCAACAAACGCCGCATCGTCGCGGGGGCGACAGTATAGCAGTTGCGGTCCGGCGCCTGACCATTCTTACTTTTTCGTGAACTTTTCCAGCGTCTGGTCCACGTAGTCGCCGTCGGCATCCTTGAACACCACGCGCACCGGGTACCATTCCATCGATGGCGCCAGCCACAGGTCCACCTGCGAATCCTTGTCGCCGGTCGGTTCGCGCACCAGGTGCAGGGCATTGACCTCGCTGCCGCCCACGGTAATGGTTTCGTTCTTGACGACCTTGAACACCCACTGCTCGGCGTTGCGGCGCGCGGTAACGAAGTATGCCCACTCGCTGCCCGGCTTGAACTTGTCGGGCGTGGCGCGCGCGTTGGCAGCCAGCTGCCACTGGATGCTCACGCGATCCTGCTCGCCACCCTTGATCGGGTAGGTTTCGTCGCCCACGCTGAAGCGGATGATGTTATCGGTGCGCTGGAAGGTGGCGGTGGTCGCCTCCTTGCGGAAGCGCTTTTCCATGAACGTGGCCGGCGCCAGGCCGTAGTCGTCAACCGTGCCTTCGCTGCGGGTGTCGAGGATTTTGCCGAAGATGGGCGCCCGGCTTTCGGCCGCGACCGAATACTTGCCGTCGCCGGCGCGCCATTGCACGGTGGCGGTGCCGTTGATGGTGAGGCCGTGCTGCCTGGCCTTGATGGCGTAATTGAGATCGGCCGACGGCGGCGCGCTGAAAGGACGCTTGACAGCCGGATGCGCAGCGTCGGCGGCATGCGCGCCGGTGGTGGCGGTCAGGGTGGCCAGCGCCATGATGACGGCAGCGCCAAGTTGGCGGAAAGTGTAAATCGTTTGCATATTATTGTCCCGTGATCTTGATGTGTGAGACGGTTTGCGTGGTGAGCGCACCGCTCGCTTCGGTATTGCGTATCTGGACCGGGTACCACTGCATGCCCGGCGCCAGCCAGATGTCGAGCCGCGACGAATACGTGCCCGGCATCGGTGGCCGCGTCAGGTGCCAGGTGACCAGCTTGCCCATCCTGGTATTCAATTCTTCTTCGCCCACCAGCTGGAAGCGAAACAGGCTGGCTGCCTTGTCCTCGCCCACCTGGATATCGATGTCGCCGCCAAACTGGTTGATGTCGGCCCGGCCGATGCCGGCCAGCTGGAACGGCACCGTGGCCTTGTCCTGGGCGCCGGCCAGCAGCGGAAAACTGCGGTCCGACGCCGAGAACGAAATCGTGCCGGCGCGCTCGCCGCTTCGATTGAAGTGGGTGGCGGTTTCGGCCCGGCGCGCGCGTTTTTCGGCAGCGCGGTCGGGCGCAATGCCGTAGTCGTCGATGGTGCCCTCGCTGCGCAGCACCAGCAAATTGAGGCGCGTGACCAGCAGGCTCACGCCCGCCTCCACCGAGGACCGGTAAGTGCTGCCGTCAGTATGCCATGCCATCGCGGCGGCGCCTGTCCATTTGGTGCCGTCGGCATCCACCCGCGCCACGTCCATCTCGAACGTGGCCGATGGCGGCAACTGCACCTTGTAGCGGCGCCCCCCCTGCGGCGCCGGCGCGGGCGCGGCGCCCGGCGCCGCAGCGACTTGTGCGGCCGGCGTGGCGTCTGCGGCCGGCGTGGGGGCGGCGGGCGCCAGGTCGGCGGCATCGAGCGCTAGGGCCGGCGGCGGCAAGTCGGCGGCCACCGGCGTGATGGCGCCCCCGGTCGCCGCCGTTGCCGGTACCGGCGGCGGCGCGGTGCGCTGGCGCGGCGCAAGGGGGACGGCCGGCGCGTCCGGCGCTTCCGGCGGCAGGGCGACAACGTCCGCCAGCGGCATGCTGGCGGTGCGTGGCGGCAGGGTCAGTCGCACCTGCGCCGCGACCAGCGACGGCGGCGCATCGACGGTGGCCGATGCCGCCAGCCGACTGGCGGCCCAGTCGAGCGCCAGTCCATGCAGCACCGCCGTGGCCACGCAAAACAGCAGCATGCGGCGGTGGCGGAGAAGAGTGGTGGCAAGCGTCATGGGCGCTAGTTTAACGTGTTCGGCCAAATGCCTGCGGGCACCCGCCCGCACGGGAAAGCAATGTTGCCAGAAAACTTTGATCGGTCACGCGTTATCTGCTACGCTGGGGCGACACACCACAGGAGACTTTCATGGCCCAACCGCAGATGCCGCACATACCCGGCGCAGCAGTGATGAACGATACGCTCGACTTCATGAAAAACCTGTGGGGCAGCATGGGCGTGCCGGGCATTACCACGCCCACGCTGTCGGTCGATGAACTGGACAAGAAAATCAACGACCTGAAGGCGGTCGAAGCGTGGCTCAACCTGAACATGAGCATGCTGCGCGGTAGCATCCAGGCGCTGGAAGTACAGCGCAACACGATTGCCACGCTGAAGTCGGTGGGCGCCAGCCTGGCCGCTGCCGTGAACCAGGCCACTGCGCAAACAGCCGCGCCGGGGACGCCAGCGGCCGATCATACATCGATCTTCGACGCCACCCCGTACACGTCGGCGTTCTTCCAGCATGCGCGCGACGCCGGGCAGAAACCGGCCGCCACGCCGGCACCGTCATCTTCGTGGCCGTCCGCACCGCCGCCGGCCGCCGAGTCCACCGCGGCCAAGGCGGCCGAGGCGACGCCTGCCGCAGCCGACAAGGCTGACGCCACCGCCGGCGCCTCGGCGCTGTGGTGGAACCTGCTGCAGGATCAGTTCAAGCAGGCGGTATCGACGGCCGTGGCATCGGAATCGATGATGGCCGATGCCGCAGCGCGCGCCACCGAAACCGCCGTCAAGTTTGCCGCGGCCACGGCCGCCATGCCGGAGCCGGTGGCGCCGGAGCAGGCGCCGGCCGCGTCGCCGGCGGCAGCGCCCGACCAGGCGGGGGCCGACAAAAAACCGGCGGCCAAACGGGCGCCGGCCAGGCCGGCCAAGCCCGCGTCGGGCAAATAGTCCGGCGGCGACGCCCGGTGATTACGCCAGCCGCAGGATGCGGATGGCGTCGATCAGGCCGTCGGCCTGGCGTTGCACTTTCTGGACATCGATCAGGCCTTCCTGTTCCAGCGCCTTGGCGCTGTCGAGCGCACCCTGGAAGCTCTCGATGGTGTCACCTTTGGCCGCCACCGGTTTTACCCAGGCGACGCTGCCGACCTTCATTTTCGTATAGACTTCTTGTGCGATATCGCGCATAAATTTACATCCTCTCTCTTGGTGGCGCGAGCAAAATCGCCGCGCCTGTTTTAATTCATTTAAATCATTTAACGATCGGGCACCGCGCCGTTGGCCGCTTCGTACTCGCTGGCGGCAGCTGCCGCCACCACGCCCGATACCGGCGCCAGCATGGCCAGTTGTTCCATCAGCTGGGCAAAGCGCGGCTGGCCGGGGACGATGGCATCGACGTGCATCAGCACTTCGATGGCCTCGTCGGCCAGCTCGCGCACATAGCCGGTTTGCTGCAAACGCGAAATCAGGATTTGCGCCGAATTGAACAGGATGCGCATATTGTGCGGCAGCGCATGGCGCGCCACGCGCATCCAGTCGATGGCCTCGCCCAGCCGGTCGCTCTTCCACAGCAGCACGCCCTTGTTCATCATGTCGGCCGCTTCCTTGCGCGAGGAGCGTATCAGTTCCACGCCCTCGTCGCCCATGCGCGCCTTGTCGAAGATCTTCTGCACTTCGTCCATCAGCGGCACGTTATCATGGTTGTTGCGCGCAATGTAGCACAGCAGCCCCACCGGCGCCTCCTTTACGCCCACCGCAAACAGCAGCGTGGCCATGTCCAGGCACGTGGCCGTGTCGGGTCGCTGGCGGTTCTCTTCGGCCAGCATCGCTTCCAGTTCGTCGCCCGCCTTGCGTGCACGGCGAAAGTCGCCGGTCTCGTGGTACACCAGGCCCTCGGTGATCTTGGCGCGCAAGGTTACGTGGTCGCCGCCGAACTGGTGCACCGCTGCGTTGAGCAGGCGGATCCCCTCCTTGATGTCGTTCTTCCTGCCGCACACGCGCGCCATGCCGAAGTAGGCATCCACCGTCTTGGCTACCGAATACTCGCCGATGTCGATACACTTGCGGAACGCCTTTTCCGCCACCGGGATGTTATCGAGCTTGAGCGCGGTCTGGCCCAGCGTGCGCTGGCGCGGCACCGAGTTGGGCGACAGCTTGGCCGCCTTTTGCAGCACGTCGAACGCTTCCTCGTGCTTGCCCTGCAGCTGAAACGCCTGCGCCAGCTGGTCGAAGGCATCGATGTAGAAGCGGTTGTCGGCAATCACGGCCTGGAACATCTTTTGCGCTTCTTCCACCTCGCCGTCGTGCATCAGGATCTTGGCCAGACCGCAGCGCGCCCAGTTGTAGTCGCGCTCTTCCAGCACCTTCAGATACACGGCGCGTGCACCGAGCGGATCGCCGGCCTTGAGCTGCAAGGTCGCCTTCATGCGCAACAGGTCGATCGCGTGCAGCGGGTTGACGGGAATCTGCTGTTCGCACAGGCGCGCGGCGCGCAGGTAGTCCTTGTCGGCATACGCCTGGTCGATCTCGCGGAAGATCTGCTTTTTGAGCCACACGCGATTCAAACGCGTGAGCAGCACGCCCTCGGTAATGGGCTTGATGATGTAGGCATCGGGCTGGTGCTCGGCCGCGCCCATCACCGATTCCACGCTTTTTTCGGCGGAGACCATCAGCCACACGCTGCTGGGCAGAACCAGGTTGCGCAGCCGCGCCTCTTCCAGCACCTGCTGGCCGTTCTTGCCGTCGCCCAGGTTGTAATCGCACAGCACCACGTCGTAGCGGGTTTTCGCCAGCAGCATCATGCCCTCGCCGCCGCTGGCCGCCTGGTCGATATGCTTGGCGCCCAGGTTGCGCAGCGACTCGCGCAGCAGCTGGCGGATGCCCACGAAGTCGTCGATGATCAGGTAGCGCTTCTCGCCCCAGTCGATCTCGCCGTCGGCTTGCACGATGGTCGTCATGGCAGGCGCAGGATGAAGCAGCCGCCGCCCAGCACGCCGCCGTTTTCCAGCGCGATGCTGCCGTGGCGCTGGCGATGGCTGTGCATGCGCGCCACCTCGCTGGAAAAATACAGACCAAGGCCGCTGCTGTTGTTCGAAAAATTGACGGCGGCGCCGCGCGCCGCGCGGGTGGCGTTGCCGGCGTTGGCGCCCGCACCGAGCATGGCCGGCGGGAAGCCGTCGCCATTGTCTTCCACGCGCAGCTCCAGGTGCTCGCCGTCCACCCGCACCGACAGCACGATGCGGTCGCGGGTATAGCGGATGGCGTTGTTGATGGCGTGGACCAGCACTCCGATCACCAGTTCCTCGTCGAAGGTCCAGATGGCGTCGGGCGCAAAGTCGGTGGCAAAGGTGATGCCGCGCGACTGCAGCAGGATGCGCGCCTGGCCCTGCACCTGCTCCACCAGCTCGCGCACGCTGTGCGGCACGGGGTCGAACGGGTAACCGGGCTTGCCCACTTCCTTGTACAGGGCCAGCAGCTGGATCAGGCTGTCGTTCAGGCGGCGCGTCTGGTACAGCATCTGGCCCAGCTGCAGGTACTGCGGCTCGTCCGATTGTGCGTCCGATTGTGCGGCCGCGGGTGCTGCTGCAGGTGCGGCGGCAAGTGCCGCTGCGGGCGCCGCGGCCAGCAGGTGCTCGAGGGTGCCACTGAGGACGCTGATCGAGTTTTTCATGTCGTGCACGGTCGACGCCAGGAACATCAGCAGTTCCGGCGAGCCTTGGTAGTGCTGGGACAAGTCGTCATCCATCGCGTGGCGCTCCGTGGATTCAAACCGGAATTATAGCGTAGCCGCCAACGCCGCCAAGCACGGTCATTGGGCGCGGCGCCGCTGCTTGAGCAGGAAGCGACCGGGATCAAGGGCATCGACCAGTGACGCTTCCAGCGGCGGCGGCGTGTTGTCCAGTTGCGACACCAGCAGTTCGGCCATCAGCGGCGCCCAGATCAAGCCGCGCGAGGCGTAGCCGAGCAAACCATACAGGCCCGCGTGGCGCGGCACGTCCGCCAGCTGCTCCAGCCGGCCCGCCGCCGGATAGTCGGGCAGCGCGCCGGCCAGCGGCAGGCGGTCGGGCGCGGCGCAGCGGAAACCCACGCGACCAGCCAGCGGCGCCTTGTCCGCCAGCGCCGCCACCTGCGGTCCCGGTACGATTTCGGCCAGGCGTTCGAGGTTTTCGCGCTGGCTCGCCAGCCGCAGCTGCGGGTCGCCGTCGTCGTCGTAGGTGGCGCCGGCGCAGACGATGCCGTCGCACGCCGGCGTGACATACGCTTCGCGGCACACCACCAGCGGCAGTTGCGGCGCGCCGGCGTCCACCGCCAGGTGCGTGACCTGGCCGCGCAATGCGTGCAGCGGCAGCTGCGCGGCCTGCTCGATGGCCACCGCACCGGCGCCGTTGGCGAGAATTACCGTGGGCGCGCGCGCCAGCAACGCGCCTTCGGCGCCGCACACCAGCCACTCGTCGCTGCCGTCTGCGGCGCGGTCCAGGGTGAGCGCCGCGCTGTGGAACACGCGCGTCAACCGTGCGCCGCACTGATCCAGCATGGCGGCGCACAGCGACGATGGCCGCGCCCAGCCGCCCTGCGGGAACAGCCACCCGCCGTGCGGCGTGGGGCCACCGAGCAACTGGCCCGCCTCGTGCGCATCGGCCCAGCGCACGTACCCGGGCGGGTAATCCCATGCTGCGAGCACCGCTTGCTGCACGCGGGCGTGGCCGGCGTCGCGCGCCAGTTGCAGCACGCCGCAGGCCGCGCCCGTGAACGCCGTGCCCACGCCGCCCAGGCGCTGCCACTCGCGCAATGCGAACAGGTACGCGGCGCGCGCCAGCCGGGTGGGAATGTTGTCGTCCCTGGACAACAGCGGCATGAAGATGCCGGCCAGGTTGCCCGAGGCTTCCATGGCCGGCATCGCGTGGCGCTCGATCAGCGTGACGTTCCAGCCGCTGGCGCACAGGCGCCGGCACGCGGCCGCACCGGCCAGGCCGGCGCCGATGACCACGGCGCGCCGCACCGGTGGCGCCGCCGGCAACGGCTGCAGCGGCGGCGTACGGATGCCGCGATACGTGGCGGCGACATCGTTGCCGCCGTCCACCAGGCGGCAGGCAAAGCCGGCTGCGGTCAGCGCCCAGACCGAGGCCTCGGCGGGCGCGGTGGCCGCCAGCGTGGCGCCCGGCGCCGCCAGCCGCGCCAGCGTGCGCGCCACGGCGGCGTCGGCAACGTCAACATGAAAATGGTCCACCCGCGCCACGGCCTGCGGCAGCATGGCCCCCACGTCGCCCACCAGCAGGTCGAGCGTGACGCGCCCGTCATCGAGCACGATGCGGTGCAAGCCCGGCAAATCGGGCGGCCACAACCCGCGCAATTGCGGTTCAAGGATCGATGCTGCGGCGGCCACACGCGGCGTAATGGCCAGGTAGTGCAACTGCGGGTGGCCGGCCGCGCGCGCCGCCGCAAAGCGGGCGCCGTCACCGAACGCCGTGTCGAGGACGACGTGGCGCACGGTCATTGCCGGCGGCGGCAGAAGCACGCGGCGTCGTGATCGTCCACCATGCCGATGCCCTGCATGTAGGCGTAGACGATGGTCGAACCGACAAACTTGAAGCCCAGCCTGGCCAGGTCCCTGGACAAGCGGTCGGACAGCGGGGTCTTGATGATCCGTTCACCGGTGTTGTTGACGATGGGCTGGCCATCCACGTAAGACCACAGCAGCTGGTCGAGGCTGCCGCCGCCGGCGCGCAGCCGCAGGTAGGCCTGGGCATTGGTGATGGCCGCCGCCACCTTCAGGCGGTTGCGCACGATGCCGGGGTCCTGCAGCAGCGCGGCTACCTTGTCCGGGCCGTAGGCGGCGATTTTTTCGGCATCCCAGCCGTCGAACGCGGCGCGGTAGGTTGCACGCTTGTTCAACACCGTTTCCCACGACAGGCCCGCTTGCGCACCTTCGAGGTTGAGCATTTCGAACAGGCGCAGTTCGTCGTGGCATGGCACGCCCCATTCCGTGTCGTGATATTCCAGGTACAGGGGATTGTTGGGCTTGGCCCAGCTGCAGCGGATGGTGGTCATCGAAGTGTCGGTGGTGGCGCGAAAACCACAGTATAGCAATCGCCCTGTCTTGCGAGGCGGCCCGCGCCGGTCTATCCCGGGACGTGCGTCCAATAAAAAGCGCCGGGCGTTGCCGGCCGGCGCTGGGGACAGAGGCAGGACCGGATCAGGAAGCGTGCTTGCTGATCTCGTTCAGGCGGATGCGCATGCTGTCGCTGGCGGCCGGTCCCGGCGCGAACATATAGTCCTCGTCGTTGATGGCCAGGCCGCTGTTGGCATCGACCAGTACCTGGTCGGCCGGTTTGCCGGTTTCGCGGCTGACCACCAGCAGGCTGGCGCCTTCGGGCGCCAGGTGATCGTTGCCCCACGCGATGAACGCCAGCAGGACCGGCTTGAAGTCGCGGCCGGACTTGGTCAGCACGTATTCATAGCGCGGCGGCCGGGCGCTGTACTGGCGCCGTTCCATCAACCCACCCTCGACCAGGCCGTTCAAGCGCCGCGTCAGCATATTGGGGGCGATCTTCAGGCTCTTCTCGAACTCGTCGAAGCGGCTCAGGCCATAGAACGCGTCGCGCAGGATCAGGATGCTCCACCACTCGCCTACTTTGCCCAGGCTGCGAGCGATGGGGCAAGGCATACGGCCAAAATCGGTATGTTTCATATTTCAACTCCTCTCTTCCAGGTTGATAGGAAAAATCTGCCAAACAGTCACAATGGATACGGCGTGAGATTTAGTGACTTGCATGTTTGAGGTGAGAATGTGTGAACTTTCCCGGTGGTGGATGACCTGTGACTATGTGTGTATATTCGTCTCTCACTTTTCTGCTCCTGTTGTAGTACTACACTTGGATGTTTCCCTATGAAAACTCCATTTTTATACTTGTGTGACACCCCTCAAAAATAGGCTAAAAACAGGTACTAAAAACTATCCAAATTCCACGTTTTCAACATATGTTCATTGCACCCCGAAATGTGTATATTGGATAGAATGTTTATGTAGGGTAAAATTCGTTCCGTGGCTGCAAGAGAACGCGATGACAACAACCACGACCCCCGATTGATGCAAACGACTCCATTTGATAAAAAATGAAACTTCTTGTTAAAGCGCTGAGCCTGGTTATGATCACCTTGCCCCTGTTGGCAACGGCTGGTACCAAGTCCGCTTCCATGCAAGTCACGTTCACCGTGGTCGATGCCTGCACCGTGCAAACCGCCAGCAGCACCCCTGCCGTCGCCTGCACCCTGAATACCCCTCATATCGTTACCCACGACGCGCCAGCGGCCCCCACGTCGGCCACCGCCACTGCCGTGCGCCCTGCCGCCGGCGCCCAGGACTGGACCGTGTACTTCTAAGCACGGCCGGCCCGCAACGCCCGCTAGAACGCCACGGTGGCCGTCACCGCATCCTTGTAGTCCCCCGGCGACGGCGTCGTCTGTGCCGGCACCATGCCATACACCGTCACCCCCTGCGCACTGCCGGTCCCGGTGCCGGTCACCGCTACCGTGCCCCCATTGCCATCGCCCCAACTGGCGCCGTCAAGCGTATTCGAGATGCGGTAATCGACCGTCTCCGCGTTGCCCAGGTTGCGCATGCGGCGCGCGGTGGTGCTGGCGCCATAGGCGCCGGCGTTGAGCGTGATGCGGTAGGCAGTGTCCTTGCTGCACGTAACGGACAGGCTCGACGTGGTGCGCACGGCGCCGGTCAGCAGCCGCGCATTCGGGAATGCCAGGTTTCCAATATTGATATTGCAGTCATTGATGACGGGCGCAGTCACGGTAAACGGAATCGCCACCGTCTGCGGAACCAGGCAGCCGAGCAGACCCAGCAGAGAAAACTGGTAGTTCATGACCGCGCTGCCGGCACCGAACGTGGACGTGAAGTTCTGGTTGTCCGGGCCCACCGAGAGGCCCGACAGCGCGGCGTCGGCTTCCAGCTTGCCGTAAATGGTGAAGAACTGGTCCAGGCTGCCCACCCCGCCCGACTTGCTCATGGTGAGCACGAGGCCGTTGCCTGACGTGGTCGTGCCGGCCATGCCGCCCCAGATCTTGGCTGCGGCGTACGTGGCGTCGGTGTACAGGTTGTAGTTGATGCGCATGCCGTTGCCCAGCAACTGGCGCGGCGCCGTCACGCTGGACGAGGCATTGCCGGTGCCCGCGCCCAGGTTCAGGCAGATCGTCACATTGGGCGTGAGCAGGCCGGTCAGGATGTCGGTCCAGGTACACGTGATCTTGAAGGTCGATGACGCATACACGGGGCCGCTGCTGATCGAACTCACGCTCGGAAACACGACATTGGCCGGCGTGATGGTGCAATAGTCGGCGCGGGCCTGGCTGCAGCACAGCACCAGCAGCAGGGCCAGCAGCGGGCGCCACAGTTTTATCCAGGGCAGCCTCATCACTGCACACTCCGGCACACGACCGGTCCGATGGTAGGCATGGCATTCCCCTTCTCTTGTACATAATTGAATTCGGCGATGCAGCGCTTGCCGGCCACCGTGGCCTGCACGTGGTTGACCGGCGCCAGGTTATCGATGAAGGCCAGGCCGTCGAAGCCCACCAGCGTGGTCGCACCGCTTTCCACGTGCAGTACCTCGATGCCGGGCGCCAGCGGCAGCCCCTCGGCGCCGTGCAGGATCACGCTGACGGCAGCATAGGTTTCGACCGGGAACGCGGCCAGCACGCCCGAGCGGCGCGCCGTTACCACGCTTTGCGTGGTGTGGGCGATGCGGGCGTCGAGCGGCAGGCTGCTGGTATCGATCGAGATCTGGTTGGCCAGGTACGGCGCCAGGTTGGGCACCAGCAGGTAGCCGGCGCTGCTGGTGGTGCCGATGGGCCGGTTTTCCTGCAGCACCGGCAGGCCGCCCACCCCGGCCGACACCAGCGCAAAGCCGGCGCCCACCTGGCGCGCCGCGTGCACGCTGCCATCCATCAGCACCAGCGAGCCAGAGGCGCTGAGCGCGGTTTCGCGCTTGCCGCCGCTCTCCTGCAGGAACGCGCCCACCTGGCCGTAATTGCCGAGGTAAGTGCCCTGGGCCTGGCGCAAGGTGGCGCCGTTGTTTTCCAGCGCCTGCAAGCCCCAGCCGAAGCCGCCGCCATAATCGACCGTGCGCGCCAGCGTGAAGTTTTTCGAGCTGACGTCGTTCTGGCGGCCGGTGCTGGCATTGGCCGAGATGCGGTCGCCGAACGAGCCGTTCAGGCTGAAAAACACGCCGCGCGTGCGCGCGTCGCGAAAATCGCGGTAGGCGCTCACGCTCACGTACAAATTGGCGTTCAAGGTGGCGGCATACGACAGCGCCGCCACCCGCGCCGGCGCCACGACCGGCGCGTGCTGGCTGATCAGGCTGATACCGAGGGTCTGGCCGCGCGTCAGGCCCAGGTTGACGTTGATGCGGTTGCTGGCACGCACCCCGCCGCCGCTGTCGGCGGTGGCCAGGTCGCTGTACCGGCGGCTGGCGCGCAACGATTCCATGTCCACCGAAAAGCCCGGGCTCAGGTACTGGTAGCCGATGCTGGCCTGGGCGCCATTGCCACGGCCGGCGCTGGCAGCTACCGACCCGGTCAGCACACCGATCTGGCCCATGCGCCACATGCCCCCGGCGCCGCCGTTGACCACGCCGTTCCCCACCTCGCCGTGCGCCTCGAGCGTGATGCGGTCGGTGACGCCGCGCCGCATCGAGCCGCTGAGCGCCGGCGACCGGTCGTAGCCGAACGACTTGCTGCTGTAATCGCGCCGCAATACGCCGAGCTCCACCGAGTAATCGGTAAGGCCGGCCGCCAGCAGCCGGGTATCGACGTACAGCGGCACCACGGTGGTGACGGCGCGCCCGGCGGTATCGCGCGTGACCAGCGTGGCCTGGCCGGCGCCGCTGATGCCCGCCACCTGGTTGATGACGAACGGGCCGGCCCCCACTGCCGTCTCCACCTGGCGCACGCCATTGACGTACAGGCTGACCGCGCTGGGTACCACCGACGAGCCGGCCAGGGACGCGACCGGGAACGTCAGCAGGTCGGGCCGCAAATCGAAACTCTTGCGCCATTGAACACCGCCCATGCGCAGCGAACGGGTCCAGGTCAGCGACGACGAAATCAGGTCGCCCACCTGCCAGGTTTCCAGCGTGTGCGGATCGGAATGGACCCAGGCCGAATCGAGCCGTACGAAGCGGGTTTGGCGGGCGCTGGTGTCGAACACGCCGGTACTGCTGAACACGCCATTGTTGTTGAAGTAGCGCACCTCGTTGCCCACCGAGAGATAGCGCTCGTCGCCCTGGCGCGCGTAGGCGTCGTAGCTGAACACCGCGCCCGGCGTGACCCTGGCCTCGCCCGGCTCGCGCAGGCTGCGCGCCGACAGCGCCACCGGCTTGCGCAGCGCGTCGTCGATGCGCAGCGCCATGATCTGGGTGGCGGGATCGTAGGAATAGCGCAAGCCCTTGATGTCGTCGAGGTTGAATTCCTCCTTGTCGCCCACGCCGAACAGTTGCGGATCGAGCTCGAGGTCGCGCAGGTTTTGCACCGTGCTGCGCAAGCCGGAGCTGCCGAGTACCGTGCCCGACTGCCGCGTGAAGCGCAGGATCATGCCGGTTTCCTGGCCGTTCAAGGTCACCTCCAGAAAAAGTTCTTCCTCGCCTGCGGGCGCCGGTGCGGCCGGGCGCTCGGGCGCTGCCGCACGTTCCGGCGAAGCAGGGGTCTGCGCGCGCACGGCGGCCATGGCGCACCAGGCCAGCGCCGCCAACACCGTCCAGCAAAGCAGCCGCCGCCGCATGGCGCGGTTACTCCAGTGCCGGCACGGTGCTGGCAGTCACGGGTTTGGCATTGATATTGGCTTTGACCGCCAGCGTGCCGGCCAGATCCGCGTCAGCCTTGACCGGCAAGCGCCATTCGCGCTCGCGCCCCGCCAGGACATAGCCGAACAGGCCTTCGGCAATCATGAAATTCTTGCCGGCGGCATTGCGCAATTCGAAGGCGCCGATCTGCGCACGCTGGGCGCCGCTGTTGCGCACCTTGAGGTACCAGTGATCGTCCTTGCGGTAAACCGACCACGCCAACGCAGGCGCAGTGCGCTCGTCGGCTGGCAGGACAAACATGGGAACCGAATAGCGCAGACGGATATCGACGCCGCTGGCCGGGCCTTCGCCGTCGCGCGGGATTTCGTCGATGAGTATCCGGTAGCTCAACTCGCGGCTGGGGAGTTGATCGCTGCGTCGCACGAGGCGAATGATCTGGCTGCTTTTGGGCCCGATCTGCAATATGGGGGGACTTGCTACAACTTCCTGCGTGGGGGTCAACACATCCTCGGCGTTGTTCTGATCCCACAAAAAAACCCTGACCTGGCCATACATGGGGGTTTCACCCATGTTCTGCATGCTGATGCCCGTGGCACCCTGACCTGCACGCAAAATAATCATTACCGGCGAAATCTGCAAACTTGCAGCGCCCGCTTCCAGCCCCAGCATCCCGACGATGGCGAGAATACCGAGTTTCATCCAGCACACCAGGCGCGTGGATCGTCTCATCGTTTAGAAATACACCGTGGCAGTGATGGTGGATTTATACGTGTCCGGCTGCGGCGTGGCCTGCGGCGGAATCGCACCGTACACGGTCAGCGCCTGCGACGCGCCGGTACCGGTGCCGGAACGGGTGTCGGTGCCCTGGGTATTGCCCCAGACGGTACCGCCGGAAGCCTGGTATAGGTTGTAGTTGATGGTGCTGGTGTTGCCGCCGGTGCCGTTCATGGTGCGCACCGCCGTGGTGGAGCCGGTGCCGGTGCCGGCGTTCAGGCCCACGTTGTACGGCGTGGTGTTGGTGCACGTAACGTTGAGCGTGGTGTTTACCGACACGGTCGAGGCCAGCACGCCCTGGGTCTGGCCGAAGTCCAGCGGCTGGGTGGCGATGGTGCAATCGGCGATGATCTTCAGTGTCACATCGAAGGTGGCGGTCTTGCTGCCGTTCGAATACACCGCGGCGTCGGCCAGCGGAGCGATAACAACCAGGGTCGTGGCAACTGCGGTAGCGAGTGCGGCCAGGCCTGTTTTACGCGTGTTCATTACAACCTCCATCAGGGATGAGTGACTCAATTTATTGAGGTGCGGCATCTTAAAAATTGCCGCTCCCCAACACTTGATTCAATTATTGATGATCTAAAAAAACTATGCTTTTGCTGAAGGAGAGGAAGGTTCTGTGCGCGTAGAAATTCAATAAAAAATTTCAAAAGGTGGGCATAATGTGCAACAGGTGCCCAACACTCCGTATCAAAAGATTACCAACCTTCAGGGTGGAACCATGCCGACTGCCGATAGCACCATGAGCAAAATACTCATCGTTGACGACTCGGCCTTCGAGCAGCGGTTGCTGGTCGATCTGCTCAGCGAGATGCCGTACAAGGTGTCGGTCGCCTTCAACGGCCTGCAGGGTTACAACCAACCACCCCGACCTGATCCTGCTCGACGTGCGCATGCCCGACATGGATGGCTATACCGCCTGCCGGCTGCTCAAGGCCAACCCCGCCACCCAGGATATCCCGGTGATCTTCCTCACCGGCGCCGATGCCGACGAGGAGCGCATCATGGGGCTGTCGATCGGCGGCGTCGATTACGTCTCGAAGCCGTTTTCGCCCGGCGAGCTGGCGGCGCGCATCCAGGTCCACCTGAACCTGGCCCAGCGCGCGCAAGGCAGCGCCCAGGCCGCCGCTGCCTTGCCGGCGGGCGACGCAGCGGGCGGTTCACCACCGGAGTCGGCCTATGGCACCGATCCTGACGCCGTCACCGTGGCGGCCGTCAAACGGCTGATTGCCGACAACCTGGCCTCGCTGCCGGGGCTGGCCGACATTGCACGCAACGTGGGCACGTACCGTGAAAAATTGTCGCAGGTCTTCCGCGAACAGACCGGCATGACGGTGTTTTCGTATATCCGCGAAGCGCGTATCCGCCGGGGCGAGGAGTTACTGAGGGATACCGATATCGATGTCCAGGATATCGCCCTGCTGATCGGTTTTAACAACGCCGGCAACTTTGCCACCGCGTTCCGCGAACGGCTGGGCGTGACGCCCACCGCCTACCGGCAGGCGATACAGTTCAAGCGGTCGTCGCTCAACTGAGTCCGGTATCAGCCGGTCAATGTCGATGCGGTTTCCCGCATCTTGCGCCGCCAGAAGAACCACGACGCCAACGCGTTGATCCAGTACACGCCGTACAGCACGGCCGTCAGGTACAGCCCGCGGCTGGCGTACAGCGGCACGGCAATGGTGTTGACGAACAGCCAGAATTGCCAGGTTTGCAAACGGCGCCCCATCAGCAGCAGTTGCGCAATCACGCTGAACATCAATACCGCCGAGTCGATGAACGGCGCGTAGGCGTTGGTGTACGCCTGCAGCAACAGGCCGTAGGCGGCGGTGGCCGCAAGGCCTGCCAGGCACATCCAGAGCAGCGCGCGCGGCCGCGCGTGGGTGATCGGCAACGGCGTGCCGCCGGCGCCGCGCAACCAGCGCCACCAGCCGATCAGGCAGGTGACGATGAAAAACGCCTGTAACGTGACGTCGGCATACAGGCGGGTGCTGTAGAACAGCGCCGCAAACAGGCTGCAGCCGATCACCCCGAGCCACCACGAGTGCACGTTGTTGCGCCCGGAGAGGATGATGGAAACCGTCATGACGGCATTGGCGGCGATTTCCAGCGTTGAGGTCAAACCATCTCCTTCGAGGTACTGCCTGGGTCAATTGCGGATGCGCGCGCATATTCTGGTCCACGCCCGGCGCGAACGCAAGAGCACGTCCCCTATTACCGCGTCAGGGCAAGGCGGTTTGCAAGTCACCGAGGTTGACCGGCTTGACCAGGTGGGCGGCAAAGCCGGCGGCGCGGCTGCGTGACTTGTCGCCCTCCTGGCCGTAGCCGGACAGTGCGATCAGGGTCAGCCCCGGCCCCTGCGGCAAGGCCCGCAGGCAGCCGGCCAGTTCGAAGCCATCCATGCCCGGCAGGCCGATGTCGAGGATCGCCACTTGCGGCATCGACGCGGTGGCGGCGGCGATCGCCTGCGCCGGGTCGTACGCCACGCTGGCCGCGTAGCCAAGCGCACCCAGCAGTTCCGCCAGCGAGTCGGCAGCGTCCTGGTTGTCGTCCACCACCAGCACCCGGACCCCGGTGCCGGCCTGCGCGTCGGGTTCCGCCGCCACGACCGGTGCGGGATCGGCCGCCACCACCACCGAGTCGGGCAGGTTGATGGTAAACGTGCTGCCGCGCCCTTCGCCGCCGCTATACGCCTGCACCGTGCCGCCGTGCATCTGCACCAGGTTGCGCACCAGCGCCAGCCCGATGCCGAGCCCGCCCTTGGCGCGGTCGAGCTTGCGGCTCCCCTGGACGAACAGATCGAAGATGTGGGGCAGCAGCGTGGCCGGGATGCCGTTGCCATCGTCGGTTACCTGGATCTGCACGCAGCGCTCGCGGATGCGGGTGGCCAGCGTGATGTGGCCGCCGGCCGGCGTGTAGCGCGCCGCGTTGCTGAGCAGATTGGACACCACCTGCGCCAGCCGCGCCGGGTCGCCGTGCCAGCGCACGGTGGGCACGTCCACCAGCAGGCGGTGCTGCTTTTGCTCGATCAGCGGCGCTGCCATCTCGATCGCCCGGTTCAGGATGTCGGCCAGCGGCGTGGTCTCGCGGCGCAATTCCACCTTGCCGCTGGCGATGCGCGAAACGTCGAGCAAATCGTCCACCAGCCGCACCAGGTGGTCCACCTGGCGCTCGATCACCTGCTGCTCGTGGGCGGTGTCGGCCTGGTCGCCCTGGCGCAGCTTCATCAGCTTGAGCGCGGTAACGATCGGCGCCAGCGGGTTGCGCAGCTCGTGACCCAGCATGGCCAGGAATTCATCCTTGATGCGCGACGATGAATCGAGGTCACCATGCAAGCGCTCGCTTTCGGCCATGGCCAGCACCAGCGCCCGGTCGGCCTCGAGCCGGCTCAGGGTGGCGCACACGCTGGCGGTGAACTGTTCCAGGAACTGGCGGCACGCGCCGTCCACCGGCACTTGCGGCGCTACCTGGAACGCCAGCGCCAACTCGGCGCACAGTTGCAGTTCGGCGCCCTGGATCACGATCACGCCGGCCCCGGTGTCGGACACGGCAGTGGCCGATGCTTCGCCGCGCAGCAGTTGCACGCCGCACAGGTCGCGCGGATGCGCGGCCGCGCAGTGCTCGATGGCAACGGCCACGTCGGCCTCGGTGCGGCAGGCCAGCAAGGCGCGTCCCAGCAGATCGAGCGCATGGCGGCGCCGCTCGGCCAGCACTTGCGGCGTGGTATCGATACACACGACCAGCACCCCGCCCACGCGGTCGTGGTCGTCGTACACGGGCGTATAACTGTAATTCCAGTAAACGTCTTCCAGGCGGCCGTTGCGCACGATGGGCACCAGCTGATCGGCATAGCACTGCGGCTCGCCGCCGCGCCGCACGTGGTCGATCTGCGGGCCAATGGTGGGCCACGCTTCGGCCCAGCACATGCGGCCTTCCTGGCCGAGCGCGGCGGGATGCTTGTCGGCGCCAAAACAGGGCACGAAGGCATCGTTATAGATTTGCACCAGGTCCTCGCCCCAGTACAGGAACATCGGCTGCGCCGCGTGCAGCACCACGCCCACGCAGGTGCGCAACGACGCCGGCCAGGCGTCGATCGGTCCCAGCACCGTGGTATGCCAGGGGAACGCGCGCACCAAGTCGCGCATCGGCGTGCCGGTGCCGATAAAGCGGTGCAGGACCGTAGCAGGCAGGGAGGAGACGGGGTGGGCCGACATGTTCTATTTATGTGAGGAAAGCAGAAGTGTAGCAATTGTGGTGCCGTACGGCGCACGATAGGCCGCCGGTCGCGCTGCGGCCAGCGGCGTTGTCGCTTGCCAATCTGTAGTTGGCACGCAACGACCGGGCCGCGTTCCGGCGTGAACATGGCTTCAGAACTGGTAATAAAATCAAGTGCGTGACTGTTTCCCACCGCGCCAGTTTTTCATCCGAAGGCCTCGCATATGATCGATTCACCCGCAAGGGGGAGATGAATCAACAATATAAGAGGATACGCATGAAGAACCGGAACCACAGCAGTCCGCTCAAGCCGTCCGTGCTGGCAGTCATCGGCGTGCTTGCCGCCATGTCCGCCCAGGCCCAGGACACCACCGCACCAGCAGAGCCAGCCAAGACAGAAGACAGTGTCGTGGTCGTCACAGGCTTCCGCGCCAGCCTGAACAGCGCACTGAACACCAAGCGCGCCAGCGACGGCATCGTCGACGTGATCAAGGCCGAAGACATCGCCAAATTCCCCGACGCCAACCTGGCCGAGTCGCTGCAGCGGGTGCCGGGCGTATCGCTCACCCGCGGCGACGGCGGCGAAGGCAAACAGATTACCGTGCGCGGGCTGAACGCGGGCTTTACCCGGGTGCGCATCAACGGCATCGAAGGCGTGACCGCCACCGGCGCGTCCGACATCAACGGCAGCACCAACCGCGGCCGCGGCTTCGACTTTTCCGTGTTCGCTTCGGAGCTGTTCAACAGCCTGGAAGTGCGCAAGACGTCGGAAGCGGCAGTCGAGGAAGGCTCGCTGGGCGCCACCGTGGACCTGCGCACCGGCCGCCCGTTCGACTACAAGGAGCGCACCTTCAGCCTCGGCGCCCAGGGCATGCACAACTCGGTTTCGAAGACCAACGACCCGCGCGTGACGGCGCTGTATTCGGACCGCTGGAAAACCCCGTACGGCCAGTTCGGCGCGCTGATCTCGGGCGCGTACTCGAAGCGCACGGCGCAGGAAGAAGGCTACGAAGCGGTGGAGCTGCTCAGCGCCAGCAACGACGGCGGCTTCTGCTCGCCGCTTGGCGCCGCCGTGCAAAATCCGGCCAACAACGCGGTCAAGGGCGTTACCGCTACCAGTTGCGGCTTCGGCGTGCCGCGCACGTCGAATACGGCCGCGTACAACGACGTCATGGGCCGTACCGACAACTATGGCGGCACGGTGGCCAATCCCCTGCCCGGCTCGGGCGCGTTCGCGCCGCGCATTCCGCGCTTTCGCCGCTCGCTCACCGAGTACGAGCGCACCGGCCTGACCGGCGCGCTGCAATGGCGTCCCGACAGCAAGACCGAGCTAAACCTCGACCTGATGGGCGGCAAGTTCAACAACAAGCGCTACGACAATTACATCTCGGCGATTTCGTTCGGGCGCAGCATGGCGCAATCGAACGGCAAGCCGCAGACGTCGATCGTCGACGCCCACTTCAACGACAACGGCAGCTGGGACTACGGCAAGTTCAACGCGGTGGACATCCGCACCGAGGGCTTGCTCGACGTCTACTCGACCACGTTCAAGCAATACGTGCTGTCGGGCCGTCATGATGTGACCGATCGCCTGAAGGTGGACTTCCTGAGCGGGCGCTCGCGCTCCGACCTGGACGAGCCGCAACGCACCACGGTGCAGTTCGACTCGCCCAACGTCAATGGTTACTCGTTCGACTTCCGCAACAACCGCAACGTGCCGACGATTAACTTCGGCATCGATGTGACCAATCCGAACAACTTCAGCTTTGCGCCGCAGGAAGCGGACGGCACCTTCCATGGCCAGTTCGTGGGCCGCTACCTGCATACCCGCAATACGCTGAAAACCAACCAGGTCACGGCAGCGTACGAACTGAACGACAACCTGACCTTGCGCACCGGCGGTTCGCGGCGCAACAACACCTGGACCAATGTCGAAATCGGTTCCGGTGGTAACGGCCTGACCTTGCCGGCCGGTGTCACCATGGATAGCATCACGCGCCAGATCAGCGGCTTCGGCAAGGGCCTCGGCGGCTCCGGCGTGCCAAGTTCGTGGGCGGCGGTGGACTTGAACAAGTTCCTGGCGGTGTATAACATCGAGTGCCACTGCTCGGCGGTGCCCGGTTCCGAGTACAACTACCTGAACCAGGCCAACCGTGGCGTGGAAGAAAAAATCGATGCGGCTTTCCTGATGGCCGACTTCAACTACGACCTGTTCTCGATCCCGCTGCGCGGCAACGTCGGTGTGCGCCATGCGCGCACCGAGATGAACTCGTTCGCCCTGGTCAACGCCAACGGCAAGCTGGAGCCGGTACGTGCACGCAACCGCTACAACGATTACCTGCCCGCGCTGAACGTCTCGGCCACGGTGGCGCAAGACGTGATGCTGCGCTTCTCGGCAGGCAAAACGCTGGCGCGTCCCGAGTACACGGACCTGGCGCCGACCAGCACCCTGAACGCGCAGGTGCAGACGGTGAATATCGGCAATCCGAACCTGTCGCCGATCCGCGCCAAGACCTTCGACCTGCAGGCCGAGTGGTACTACGCCAAGAATGCCATGGTATCGGTGGGCGCATTCCACAAGAAGATCGGCACCTTCATCCAGGGCGTGTCGGAACGGGCCGTGTTCTCCAGCCTGGGCCTGCCGGACTCGGTACTGCTGGGCGGCGGTTGCAGCATCACCGGCGGCACGCCGGCCTGCGCCACCTTGCCCAACACGACGGTCGTGGTGAATCGCCAGGTCAACACCCCCGGCGGTCCGCTGACCGGCTACGAGTTCAATCTGCAAGCGCCGTTCAGCTTCCTGCCCGGCTTCTGGAGCAACTTCGGCTTGCTGGCCAACTACACGTACGTCGATTCGAAAATCACCTACATCACGCGGGTGGACAATCCGAATACGCCGGCCAACGAGAAGCTAACCAAGGAAGCGAACTTCACCGGCCTGTCGCCGAAGGCGCACAACCTGACGCTGTTCTACGAGGACAAGAAGTTCAGCGCACGGGTATCGGCGGCGCACCGCTCGTCTTACCTGCTCAACGTGCTGGGTGACGTGCAGGGCCACGATTTCACGGTGGTGGACGGTTCGACCAACGTCGACTTCAGCATGTCGTACAACATCACGCCGCAGCTGCGCGTGAGCCTCGAGGGTCAGAACCTGAACGACACGCCGCTGCGTTACGGCCGTGACAGCCAGCGCAATGACACCTTGCTGTACGTACACTCGGGCCGCACGTTCGTGGTGGGGATGAACTACAAGTACTAAGCCGCATCCCGGCGGGGTCGGACCCGCCGGGTCCGCCCCCAGGTGTTGCGGGCGGCGGGTTGGCGGTCAGTGCTCTTTCCAGTGGTCGAGGTGGTGCGGCTCGGCCAGTGGCGTGCCGTTGCGTTCGGCGCGGAAGCGGGCCGACGCTGCATACACCGCGCGCCGTACCCGCATGATGGAACCGAGCGGGCGGTGGGCGGCAATGCAGTGCCACGGGTTGAACTGCATGCCGTCGTCCACCAGCACCGACAGGCCGTGCGTCCAGCCGGCCTGGGCCGGCGCCGTGATACGCGCCACCGCCACCCACGGGGTGGTCCATTCCACGGTCGGATCTTCGATCGGTGTGTCGTCGAGGTCGGTAGCCAGTTGTACCCGCAGCTCCCACTCGGCCGCATGCTCGGTCATGAAATCGACCACGGCGCCACGCAAGCCGTTCGGCTTACTGTCGAGGTCCACCTTGCGGTCCTTCAGCATGGCCAGTTCCGGCGATACCGGCACCAGCGACAGCTTGGCCATGTAGCGGCCGAACAGCAGCGGTACCTGGCTGAAGAAAGTCTCGCCCAGGATATGGGTCTCGGGATGGCCGCCCATGCTGATCAGGGTAGCGCTCTCGCCGCCGACCGCTTCGATCACTTTTTCCGCACCCTGCAACGCTGCCGATAGCGCTTTCTTCAAGCCCGGCGCCTTGTCGGTGGTGGCGGCCAGCAGCTTGACGCTGCCGAGGAATTTCTTGGCGGTGGGCGTCTGGAACACCGGGCCGTTGACCATCACGAAGTCTTGCGTGACATCGCCCTGGCTGTCGGCCAGGCGCTCGCCCGGCACGCCGATGACCTTGATGGCGACGCCGCGCGGGGTGGACACCTTATCGTCGAGCAGGTCGCCCGGGGTGGTGGACAGCCGCATCACGACCGGGTACTCGCCGTGGCCGGCAAACATGCCTTGTGCATAGTCGGGCGGCAGGTTGTCGAGCACGCGCAACGTGCCGCGCAGCAGGCCGTGGCTCTTGGCATGCACGCCGCGCGGTGCATGGCCGCTGTCCTTGTGCACGGTGCCGGCAATGTCGCGCATGGTGTCTTGCAGCGCGGCGATGGTCTCGCCCTCGTCTTCTTCAAGGACTTCGTAGGACGGATCGTAAGGCAGTGGTTGTTTCAGGTGACGGGTGGGAAAATCCATGGGGGTATCCTGCGGGCTGGTTGGCTGACCCGTCCATCATGACGCCGACCACCGTGCCTTGTCTGTGGCGCCACGCACGTACCGGCCTACGTAGCATTACTCAGGCCGCCCGCAGCGTTCACGCTGACGCGCCAAACATGCTAAGGTGGACCCTTTTTGCCACCGATTTTCAGTCTCCAGCAATGCACTCCGACCCTATTTCCGACACGACCCTCCCCACCACCCCGATTGCGGCGCCGCACGGCGCCGGCATGGCCAACCTGGCCCTGGCCATCGGCGGCCTGGCCATCGGCACCGGCGAATTCGCCTCGATGAGCATCTTGCCCATTGTGGCCGGCGACCTGCACACCGACCTGCCGCACATGGGCCACATGATCAGCGCCTATGCGCTGGGCGTGGTGTTCGGGGCGCCGCTGATCGCCATCTTCCTGGCCCGCATGCCCAAGAAGGCGATGCTGGTGATGCTGATGGCGCTATACGCGGTGGGCAACCTGCTGAGCGCCGGCGCACCGGCTTACGGCACCCTGCTGCTGGCGCGTTTCGTGGCCGGGATTCCGCACGGCGCCTATTTCGGCGTGGCCGCGCTGGTGGCGGCCGCCATGGCAGTGCCGGAAAAACGCGGCCAGGCCGTATCGCGCGTGCTGCTCGGACTGACCATTGCCAACATCTTCGGGGTGCCGGTTGCCACCTGGCTGAGCCAGGCCTTCGGCTGGCGTTCGGCGTTCCTGGTGGTGGGCGTGCTGGGCGTGGTGACGGCGCTGATGGTGCGCTACTACGTACCGTTCATGGCCGCCGGCGATGCCAGCCCGCGGCGCGAACTGGGCGTCTTCCGCCGCCCGCAGGTGTGGATCACGCTGCTGATGGTGTCGGTGGGTTTCGGTGGCCTGTTTGCCGTGTACACGTATGTCACGCCCACCCTGCTGGAGGTGACCAAGGTGTCGCCGACGATGGTGGCGGTGCTGCTGGCGCTGATCGGCGTGGGCATGACGCTGGGTAACCTGGTGGGCGGCTGGCTGGCCGACCGCTCGCGCCTGTGGACCATCTTTGGCGCACTAGTGTGGAATGCCGTGGCGCTCACCGCGTTTTATTACACCAGCGGCAACGTGTGGGCAGTGGCCGTGAACCTGTTCCTGATCGGTTGCGGCATCGCCGTGGCGCCGGCCGTGCAAACCCGCCTGATGGACGTGGCGGGCGATGCCCAGACCGTCACGGCCGCCCTCAACCACTCCGCCTTCAACTGCGCCAACGCTGCCGGCGCCTGGTTCGGCGGCATGGCCATTGCCCATGGCCTGGGCTTGCAGTCGACCGGCCTGGTGGGCGCCCTGCTGGCCGTGGGCGGCATCGTCATCCTCGGCATCTCGGTGCTGATGGAGCAGCGCCGGCCGGCGCCGGCGCCAGTGGCCTGCTGAGACGGTCCGGTGCGGACCTGCTGGCCTAGTCGCTGAAGCTGCCCCCCCGCACATACAGGCCCAGCAGCCGTGGATCCGGCGTCGGGCCTGCCGATGGCGGAGCAATCGCGTCCGGCAGGCTGAGCGTGATCACCACGTCGGCTGCCCCATCCGCGCCCAGCGGCAACGGCGCCGTCACGTGGCCGCCGCCACGGTAGATGATGGTCGTGGCGGGCAAGCCATCGACCGCCATCAGCGCCCGCTGCGGCAGCTCGTCATCGCGAAACGCCACTGCCGTCAGCGCCACCCGGCGCGGCGGCTGGCCATTGACCGGCAAGCGCGGGCAACGCAAGGTGGCCTCGCGCTGCACAGTCCAGGTGCCATCTTTTTCGGGCGCACCAAAGCCGGTGAGCGTGCAGGTGGGCGCGCGGTTGGCGCTGGTGAGATCGATATAACTGCCTTGCTTGCCATGCCGGCGCAGGCAGTCGCCATCGAGCACCACCAAGCCGCCCCGGGCCATGCCGGTGCGGCACGCCGGCACCTGGTCGTAAGCGCCGTTGGCGGCGGTGATCAGTCGTGCCACCAGCGTCCAGTCGGCGATATTGTGTTCGAACAGCAGGCTGTGAGCGTTCGGATTGCCGCCACGCGGAATATGCAGTTCCGCAATCGAGTACATGTATTCGAGCATCGGTGGCGTTGCAACCGCTGCGCGCCCCATGGTGGTGCCCAGCACGTAGTCGAACTTGCCAACCGGCGGAGCGCCCATCTGTTTTTTCAAGCCCAGCACCGCTTGCTCGATGGCCGCCAGGCTGGCGGTGGCAAACACCGGCGGCTTCACGGTGACTGCCAGGCATGCGATGACCGCCAGCACCACCGGCAACCCGTAGTGAAACAGCGCGCCGCGCGGCGTCGGCGCTGCCGGGACGCCGCGCTGCGTGAGCAGGCCGGGCAGCAGCGCCAGCAGGATCAGCGCCATCGTGGCCAGCGCAAACACGTATTTGCGCAGCGCATAATCGGAGGCAAAACCGAGCTTGAGCGCCAGGCCCTGCACCAGCGCCAGGCACGACACGGCCAGGCCGAACAGCGCCAGGTACTTGAGCGGTAGCCACGCACGGTCCTGTGCGCGCCGCAGCCAGAACCACAACAGGCCGCCGCTGCCGAGCGCCACTGCCACTGCCAGCACCAGCAGTGCCGCCAAGCTATTGAAATAGCGCACCTCGATGCCGCCATTGTTCTTGCTGATCTCGCGCATGGCGGCAAAGCCGGGATGACTGATCACCACGCCCAGCGCGCACAGCAGCAGGCCGGCGCCCACCGCGCTGCGCACCACCAGGCCCGGCTGGTGGCTGCGCATGTGCGCCAGCAGGTCGGCCACCACCAGCCAGCCCATCATCAGCAGCAGGAACAGCGCGGGCAGCAGGTGGGTGCCAGTGACGACATAAAGAGCCGGTATCAGCAGCGCATAGCGCAGCCAGTCCGGCGCCTGGCGCCGCTCGAGGTACAGGCTCGCCACCAGCGCGAGCACCAACAGGGCCTGTCCCACCAGCTGCGCATAAAAATAGCCGACGACCAGTTCGATCCCGTGCACCGCCAGGCGCAGCTTGACAAGGTTTAGCACCAACAACACCACCAGCACCGATCCCGCGCGCAGGGCCACCTGCTGCGGCAAAGTGGCCACCAGCCACATCAAACCGGCCCACACCAGCACCAGGCTGAGCGAGGCCACCAGCTGCATGCCGAGCAGCGGCGAGCCGAACCAGCTGCCAGCGATCACCGCGAGCTGGTGCGACAAGCGCGGGTAGATATTCATTTCGCCCAGGCTGGGGTCGGTCGGGAACGCGCCATTGGCAAACTCGGCCAGGCGCACCACCAGCGCGTAGTGATGGGCCACGTCGACCGATCCGCTCCACACGCGGCCCATGATCCAGTACGTGAGCGCCGCAACAACCAGCAGCATCAGGCCGGCGCGCAGGAGCCGGGAGGTGGACAGGGGAACAGGCATCGGCAACGGGCGGGAAACAAGGTGGACGGCCAGTATAACAAAAATGCAACTACTTGATTTTGCCGCAGCGTGATCCTCAAACCCGGCGAAGAAAGCCCGGCCACCGCGCTGGCACTGGCGCGCTGCCTCGACGACGCGGGCCTGCCCAAGGGCGTGCTGCAGGTGGTGTTCGGCGTGCCGGACCTGGTGTCGGCGCAGCTGATCGCCTCGAACGTGATCCGCAAGGTGGCGTTCACCGGCTCGGTGCCGGTGGGCCGCCTGCTGTCCGAGCGCGCCGCAGCGGGCGTCAAGCCGATCACGCTGGAACTGGGCGGCCACGGCCCGGTGCTGGTGTTTGCCGATGCCGACATCGACGCTGCCGCCACCGGCGGCGCCTTGAACCGCTTTCGCGGCACCGGGCAGATCTGCATTTCGTCCACCCGCTTTCTGATCCAGCGCGGCGCGTACCACCGCTTTGCCGAACGCTTCGTGGAAGCGACCCGCAAGCTGGTGGTAGGCGACGGCCTGGCGCCGGATACCCAGGTGGGGCCGCTGGCCAATGCACGGCAGGTGGCCAATATGGAGGCGCTGGTGGCGGACGCTATCGCGCACGGCGCCACGCTGCTGGCGGGCGGCAAACGCATTCCCGGTCCCGGCTTCTTCTTCGAACCGACCGTGCTGGCCGACGTGCCGCTCGACGCCCGCATCATGCACGAAGATCCGTTTGGACCGATCGCGGTACTGCGGCCTTCGACACGCTGGCCGACGGCCTGGCCGAAGCGAACCGCCTGCCCTACGCACTGTCCGCGTATGCCTTTACCCGCGATGCGCGCACCGCGCTCGACGTGGGCGACGGTCTGGAGGCCGGCATGATCGGGATTAACCAGTACCGCATCATCGCCACCGAGTTGCCGTTCGGCGGCATGAAGGAAAGCGGCCACGGCTCCGAGGGCGGCGCCGAAGGCATAGCCCACTACCTCACCAACAAATTCATCAGCCAGGCATGACGCCGCCTGCCCAAAGAGCAGTGTCGCATATCCCGCTCGGATAGTTACCGCGCGATCCGATCACCGTTACTCTTTCACTCAACCTGCAACACCACAGGAGTTCTTATGAAAGCGATTATTTTCGACCAGTTCGGCGCTGCCGACGTGCTTCACCTCGGCGACGTTGCCGACCCCGTGCTGCGCCCCGACGACCTGCTGGTGCGCACCCGGGCCGCCGGCGTCAACCGCGCCGACCTGACCCATCGGCGCGGCGGCTACGGCTGGCCCGACTTTGGCGACTCCACCATCATGGGCCTGGAAATCGCCGGCGACGTGATTGCCGTGGGCGCCAACGTCGAGGGCTTTGCGATAGGCGACCGCGTGATGGGCATCGTGGGCGGCGGCGCCTATGCCGAGGTGGCGCGCATCGACTTCCGCATGGCCATGCCGATTCCCGATGGACTCGACTACATCCAGGCGGCAGCGATTACCGAAGTGTTCGTCACCGCCCACGAAGCGCTGATCCACCTGGGCCAACTGCAGGCCGGCGAAACCGTGTTGATTCATGCCGGTGCGGGCGGCGTCGGTGGCGCCGCCGTGCAACTGGCGCGGGCGGCCGGCGCCACCGTGATCACCACGGCCCAGGCGTCGGCTCACAACCTGGTACGGCGCATGGGCGCGCACCACGCCATCGATTACGAACAGCAGGATTTTGCCGACATCGTTGCCGAACTCACCGACGGACGCGGCGTGAACCTGATCCTCGACTTCATCGGCGCGCCCTATTTCGAGCGCAATGTGAATGCGCTCGACTTCGGCGGGCGCCTGGTGCAGATCGGCATCATGGGCGGCATCGAGAACGCCAACATGCCGCTCGACCGCCTGCTGTACCGCCACCTGCAGATCATCGGCACGGTGATGAAATCGCGCACCCAGGAAGTGAAACACGCGATGTCGCGCCGCTTCCGGGAACGCTGGCTGGCGCAGTTCGGCACAGATGGCCTGACGCCGGTAATCGACAGCGTGTACCCGCTGGCGCAGGCGGGCGCCGCGCAACAACGCATGGAAGATGGTTTGAACGTCGGCAAAATCGTGCTGACCACCTGACCCGCTGTATCCGCATCCCTGGCGCTGCATGGGCGGCCCGCCGAACGGCGGCCCGGCCCGTGTCAGCACCGTGGTAACTCCGCCGTTATCGGCAAACACTGCACGGAGCCATCCCGGCGTCCGGCGATTTATTTCAGGAGAAATATCATGACTGTCATTCGTACCGACCTGGTGTTGTCGCAATCGGCCTTCAGCCACATCATCGATGTGCCGTTCGAGAAAATCGATATCGCCACCTGGCTGTTCACCCTGCCCGACGCCGAGTATCAACGCTGCGCGCCGCCCGACCACATCGCCGCCGGCGCCACATTTACCGATGACGGCCGCCGCATGTCGATCAACGTCGAGATGATCGGCTCGGGCCTGGTGGTGCAGCACTACGTGGGCGAGATTACCGAAGCGGCGCACTGCAAGATGGTGTCCACGTCCGACGTGTTCACACCCAACGGCCGCACCAAGGTGCAGGTGATCTGGGACCTGAGCGTGAAGAAAATCGACGAGCATCGCTCGGAATATACCAACAGCGTGGTGTCGCATCCGACCGAGGAATTCCTGGCATTCATCAAGCAGCACGACATTTCTTGGGAAAAAGCATCGGCCGACCGCCAGTCGTCGTCGGGCGACCATAACCGCCGCGAAACGCCGCTGTTCGCCGAGAGCATTGCGCGCGCGGCGCGGGCCGGGACCCGAGGCTGACACCTGAAAGTATTACCTGGCGGTTAAAGCTGTGCTTTAGCCGCCGTTTGCCATGAAGAAGGAGCTTGAGATGTCTGCCATCGATTTCACCAGCCCCCGCGCTGCCGCCCGCCCGTTTACGCCCAAGCTGGCGGACCTGGTCGAGCAACCGCTGTTTTCACAGGTGTGGGCCGACCCCGACCTGGCGCCGCGCGACCGCAGCCTGATCACGATTGCCTGCCTGGTCGCCCTCAACCACATGGACGAACTGCCCGCCCACCTGCGCCGCGCGCTCGATCATGGCGTCACCCGCAAAGAACTTGCCGCCGCCATCACCCACCTGGCGTTTTATGCAGGTTTCCCCGCCGCCATTTCTGCGTCTGCCCACGCCCATGCGGCGCTGGGCGAGGACGCGCCACATTGACTACCTTGCTGCTCAGGCAAATTGACTGAAATCCGGCTTGCGCTTTTCAAAGAACGCCGTGAACGCCTCGCGCGCTTCCGGTGACGACAGCATGGCGCCGAAATGCTTGTTTTCGGCGGCGATGGTGTCGCTGATCGCGTTGGTGCGGCTCGCTTTCATCAGCTGCTTGGTGGTGCGGATCGAGCTTGCGGGCAGGGCCACGAGCTTGGCGGCCTGGCCACGGGCGAAGTCTGCCAGCTCGGCGGCCGGCACCACTTTCGACACCAGCCCCATCTCAAGTGCCTCCGGCGCCAGGAAGGCTTCGCCCAGCATCAGCTTTTCCGCTGCGCGCGGGTAGCCAGCGATGTGCGTGAGCAGCAGGCTCGACGCGAACTCGGGGCACAGGCCCAGCTGCGCGAACGGCATCGAGAACCTGGCGTTGTCAGCCGCGTACACGAGGTCGCAATGCATGAGCAGCGTGGTACCGATGCCCACTGCGGCGCCGGCCACGGCCGCTACCACCGGCTTGGTCGCGCCGGACAGCGCCAGCATGAATTTGTAGACGGCGCGGTCTTCGATGTCGCCGCTTTTCGGCGCGTTCTTCATGAAGTCTTCCAGGTCGTTGCCGGCCGTGAAAATTTCTGGCTTGCCGGTGATCAGGATGGCGCGTACGGCCACGTCAGCTTCCGCGTCGGTGATGGCGTCGGCCATGGCCTGGTACATGGCGGCGGTGATCGCGTTCTTGCGCTCGGGGCGGTTGAATTCCAGGGTCAGGATGCCGTCTTGCTTGTTGCTCAGAATGTCCATGCGTTTCTCCACTATGCTTTAAAAACAAAAGGCGCCGTGGTTCTCACCGCAGCGCCTTTTTTATGATGGCTTAATCTTGCTTATACACGCTCGATAATGCCTGCTGCGCCCATGCCGGCGCCTACGCACATGGTGACCATGCCGTACTTCAGGTTGTTACGGCGCAGTGCGTGCACGACCGTCGCTGCACGGATGGCGCCGGTGGCGCCCAGCGGGTGACCGAGGGCAATGGCGCCGCCCATCGGGTTCACCTTGGCCGGGTCCAGGCCCAGGTCGCCGATCACGGCCAGCGCCTGCGCAGCAAACGCTTCGTTCAGCTCGATCCAGTCCAGCTGGTCCTGGGTGATGCCGGCGGCCTTGCAGGCGTCGGGAATCGCGAACTTCGGACCGATGCCCATGATTTCCGGTGGTACGCCCTTGACGGCGAACGACGAGAACTTGGCCAGCGGCGTCAGGTTGTGCTCGCGCAGGATTTTCTCGGACACGACCAGCAGCGCACCGGCGCCGTCGGACATCTGCGAGCTGTTGGCGGCGGTAACCGAACCTTTGGCCGCAAACACCGGCTTCAGCTTGCTCAGCGATTCGACGGTGGAATCGGCGCGCGCGCCTTCGTCGGTATCGACGGTGCGGGTCTTGATGTCGATTTCGCCGGTGGCCAGGTTGGGCGTGCGGGTGATGATCTCGACCGGCGTGGTTTCGTCCTTGAAGAAACCGGCCTGCTGCGCAGCGATGGCGCGGCGGTGCGATTCGACCGCGAACGCATCCTGCGCTTCACGCGAGACTTTCCACTGGGTGGCTACTTTTTCGGCGGTCAAGCCCATGCCGTACGCCATGCCCACGTTTTCGTCGGAGAACATATTCATGTTCATCGATGGCTTGTTGCCCATCATCGGCACCATCGACATCGATTCCACGCCACCGGCCAGCATGACGTCGGCTTCGCCCACGCGGATGCGGTCCGCTGCCATGGCCAAGGCGGTAATGCCCGACGCGCAGTAACGGTTGATGGTGACGCCACCCACGGTTTTCGGCAGGCCGGCCAGCAGCACCGATTGACGGGCAATATTAAAGCCCTGCTCCGCTTCCGGGAACGAGCAGCCGATGATGGCGTCGGTGATCAGCGCCGGATCGAGGCCAGGGGCCTGCGCCAGCACCGACTGGATCACGCGCACCAGCAGATCGTCCGGGCGGGTTTTGTTGAACATGCCGCGCGGCGCCTTGCCGATCGGGGTACGGGTGGCGGAGACGATGTATGCGTCTTGAATTTGTT
>Ga0308164_10000379_pt1 | contig 83077 bp, 68 predicted proteins | sample PhyTR2_FD_201031 | JGI IMG/M metagenome (GOLD analysis project Ga0308164, IMG submission 201031) | Phyllosphere microbial communities from UC Gill Tract Community Farm, Albany, California, United States - DLSLT.R2 | ecosystem: Host-associated > Plants > Phyllosphere > Unclassified | place: USA... | reverse complement strand
TCTGACCGCGGGCAGGCAGGGGAAGCTGATCCAGACCTTCGTTGACCAATGCCTGCAAGCACTCGCCCAGCGCACGCGTATCGGCATAACCGTGCTTGCGCCAGTCGAGAAACTCACTCAAGGCATCGATCATTGCTGGTCTTCACGCTTCAGTTCGAACAGCAACAGCGAACGCGGCGTCACGGTGTATTCCGAACCGAACGCAAAGTGCTCCTTATTGCGTGCATCATCCTGATTGGTGTCGATCAGGCACTCGTAATGGGTACCTTCAGGCACTTCCGGCAGGGTGAAGTTGACACCGTCATGATGCGCGTTGACCACCAGCAGCAGCGTCGCGTCGGCACCCGCGCGACGGATACCGGTTTCCTGTGCACGACCATCCATCAGCATGCCCAGGCACCGGCCATTGGCATCGTGCCACTGCTCGACGCTCATCTCGTTGCCATCCGGAGCGAGCCAGGTCACGTCCTTGACGCCGATTTCCTCGTTGTAGTCGCCTACCAGGAAGCGGCTACGACGCAGGATCGGGTAGGTCTGACGCAGCTTGATCACGCGGGTGACGAACTTGAGCAGCGCTTCGCCATCTTCGTCCAGATCCCAGTTGATCCAGCCAATCTCGCTGTCCTGGCAGTAGGCATTGTTGTTGCCGTGCTGGGTACGCGCGAATTCATCGCCCGCAACGATCATCGGCGTGCCTTGTGCCAGCAGCAGGGTGGCGAAGAAGTTGCGCATCTGACGCAGACGCAGGCTGTTGATTTCCGCATCTTCGGTCGGACCTTCGACGCCATGGTTCCAGGACAGGTTGTTGTTGCTGCCGTCCTGGTTGTTTTCGTCGTTGGCTTCGTTGTGCTTGTCGTTGTATGACACCAGGTCATGCAGCGTGAAACCATCGTGCGCGGTGATGAAGTTCACGGACGCCTGCGGACGACGGCCACGCTGATTGAACATGTTGCCGGAGGCGGTCATGCGCGCAGCGAAATCTGCCAGTTGGCCTTCGTCACCTTTCCAGAAGGCACGAACGGTGTCGCGGAACTTGTCGTTCCATTCCATCCAGCCTGGTGGGAAACCGCCCACCTGGTAACCGCCCGGACCGCAATCCCAAGGCTCGGCGACCAGTTTGACCTGACGCAGCACCGGGTCCTGACGGCAGGCGACCAGGAAGCTGTGGCGCTCGTCGAAACCGTCGTGGTAGCGGCCCAGAATGGTCGCCAGGTCGAAGCGGAAACCGTCGACGTGCATTTCCGAAGCCCAGTAACGCAGGGAGTCGGTGACCATTTGCAATACGCAAGGGTGGCTCAGGTCGAGGGTGTTGCCGGTGCCCGAGTCGTTGATGTAATAGCGCTTGTCGTCAGGCATCAGCCGGTAGTACGAGGCGTTGTCGATACCGCGCATCGATAGGGTAGGACCCATCTCGTTGCCTTCGGCGGTGTGGTTGTAGACCACATCGAGGATGACCTCGAGGCCCGCGTGATGCAGGTGCGCAACCATCTCCTTGAACTCGGCAATCTTGCCGCTCGCCAGATAACGCGGGTCCGGGGCGAAAAACGCGATGCTGTTGTATCCCCAGTAGTTGGTCATGCCCTTCTGCAGCAAATGCTGATCGTTGACGAAGGCATGGATCGGCAGCAGCTCGACGGAGGTCACACCCAGCTTGCGAATGTGCTCGACGACCGGCGCTGATCCCAGACCGGCAAACGTGCCGCGCAGCTCTTCGGCCACCTCAGGGTGACGCATGGTGATGCCGCGTACGTGGGTTTCGTAGAAAATCGTCTTGTCCCAAGGCGTACCAACGCGCTGATCACGGCCCCAGGTGTAGGCCTCGTCGATCACTTTGCTTTTCGGTACGAAAGGGGCGCTGTCGCGTTCGTCGAAGCTCAGGTCGCCGTCAGGATGGCCGATGGTGTAACCGAACAGCGCTTCCGACCACTTCAGTTCGCCGACCAGTTGCTTGGCGTACGGGTCGATCAGCAGCTTGTTATGGTTGAAACGATGACCATTCTTCGGATCGTACGGACCGTACACGCGGTAACCGTAGATCAGGCCCGGGTGCGCGTCCGGCAGGTAGCCGTGGTAAATCTCATCGGTGTATTCCGGAAGTTCGATGCGTTCCAGTTCGATTTCGCCGGTGGAGTCGAACAGGCACAGTTCTACCTTGGTGGCGTTGGCCGAGAACAGGGCGAAGTTGACGCCCAGGCCATCCCAGCTTGCACCGAGAGGAAAGGGAAGTCCTTCACGAATGCGAGACGGGGTACTGCCAGGGTTGTCTAGCGGGGCCGAATTATCTTCTGCCGGTGTAGTGGACTTCGTATTCATGATGACTTCCTGACGTCGAATGATTTTCTGAGCGGCCAAGACCGCTATCGAAGCCGCAGGCTCCGATACTGACGATAATCTAAGGGGGTGTAGCAGGCCTCATCTCTGGTCAGAGCGAGACCTGCAATAACTGACCGGTGCGCGGCCAGAAGAGTTTCAAGAATTCGACGGCTTGCGCGGCTTCTTCGGAGCAGGCTTGGCAGGAGCCTCTTTGGCAGGGGCGTCGGTTGCAGCGGCTGCAGCGGGCTTGGCCTTGGGTGCAGGTTTGGCGGCCGCCTTGGGAGCAGGCTTGGGCTTGGCTTCACCGGCAGGCTTTGGCGCAGGCGCCGATTTCGCTGCGGGCTTGGCTGCGCCTTTAGCCGGCGCCTTGGCGCTGTCTACCTCAGGCAGCTTGGGCTTGGTCGATTTGCGTACGCTGGACTTGTTCGGCGCCAGCGCTTCGGCTTCGGCCAGCTTGCGCGCCATTTCCCAGTGACGCTCGTCGTGACCGGAGGGTTTGCCCTCCGATTCCCAGATTTGGTAAGCAAAGTCGCGAATTCTTTTTTCGTCGGCACTCATCTTGAGACTCCCAGCTATTACATAGTTTGAATAAGCAGATTGACGGAAAATCTTTCAAGCGCTGCACTGAGCGGTACTTCCCGATCACTCGTCACGACAACGTCAGAAAAGAGTCCCTTCCAGTCAGAACCCGAGTCGGCAAACGGCAATATGATCCGCGTGTCGCCCCAATTGGCAGCATTAATCAATGGAGTTTGCGCAGTACCCAATAGTTCACTGCATATGCGTGGTACTACGATGATAGCGCGCACTCCTTGCGTCTCCCGGGCAAAGGCCATCACCTGCTCGGCGTGACTGCCCTTTATTTCCAGAGGTTGATAACTGCCCTCGCTGAACAATACCGGATGTTCGGCGCGCAGGTTCAAGACCTTCGCGATCAGAGCCTGCTTGATGCGTCCGTCCTTCCAGTCAGTCAGCAGCTCGGCAACGCTTGCGTCTTCGGCCAGGGCCTGTTTCCGTGCAGCGTAGTCAACCGGGCGACGGTTGTCCGGGTCCACCAGGCTGAAATCCCAGAACTCGGTGCCCTGATACAAATCGGGAACACCGGGTACGCTCAAGCGTAGCAAGGTTTGCGCCAGGCTGTTGAGCGCGCCTGCGGTGGCAATACGGTTGGCTGTCGCACTGAGGGATTGGCGCAACGCCAAGGCTTCCGGTGCCAGCAGCAAACGCTCCAGAAATTCGCGGCAAGCGGTTTCGTAGGGCTGATTCGGTGCACTCCAGCTACTTTGCAGCTTGGCTTCGCGCAGGGCTTTCTCTTGCCACTGGACCATGCGTTTCGCGTATTCCTGGTGAGCTTCTTCACCCTCCAGGCTCAGCGGCCAGCTGCCCAGCAAGGCCTGGTAAAGCATCAGCTCGTCGCCGGCACTGATGGCCGGCTCGTCACCCTTGAGCGGCATTGCCAGCTGTCTCCAGCGCTCAACCTGTTCGGCGTACCACGGGGCGCACTCACTCAGGACCGCGAGACGTGTACGCGTATCTTCACCGCGCTTGTGATCGTGTGTTGCAGTGGTCAGCAAGTTGTCCGGAAACTTCTCCAGACGCTGCAGGCAGACCTGATGGAAGTCATCTACCGGCGCACTGAAGTGCTGCGGATGAAAACCCACATCGTTGCGCGAGAGCAGCACGGCAGAGCGGTAGAACGACGTATCTTCGACCGACTTGGCGGCAACCGGGGAGGTCAGTTGCTGGAAGCGTACGCAGGCATTCTTGTAGAGCTTGCGCAGCGGGCCGCGTGGCAGTTTTCGCCACGGTTCGCCACCGAGCCAGCGTGCCAAGTAATCCAGCACTGGCCAGTCGCCTTCGTTCAGCGTCGCACGCGCGCCTTCCATTGCCTGCTGGAAATACTTGTCGTCCTGCGCCGAACGGCCGCATACCGAGATGTAGGTACGATAAATCGGGAAATTGACGATCAGCGCGAGCAGGGCACGGCGAATTGCACCCAGGGTCAGGTCGCGACTCATCAGGTCGCTGCGAGCAACCTGCAACAACGATTGGGCAACGTTCTCGAAATCGCCCGCCAGTGTGCCGTGCAGGACCAGATCCCGGGCCACCAGCACTTCCTGATCGAAGTCGGCGGTACGCTCGGTCAGGCGGCTCCACAGCTCACCCAGAGGCTCTTCGCCCTTGGGGTCGTGTTGCAGCAATGAAACCTGATTCATGAACTCGTAACCCGTCGTGCCGTCAACGCTCCAGTCTTCCCGCAGCGGCTCGTCGGGGCCGAGAATTTTCTCGACGAAGATCGGCAGATGATCGATCTGTGCATGCTCGGGACGCAGCTTGAGCAAGCTCTTAACCCGGCGGTGCAGCTTGCGACCGTAGCCGCGCGGGTCCGCCAGACCATCGATGTGGTCGATACGCAGCCCGTCGACCAGGCCGTCGGCAATCAGTTGGAATATTTTTCCGTGGGTCGCCTCGAACACCTGTGGCCGCTCGACACGCAGGCCGCCCAGTTCGTTGATGTCGAAGAAACGCCGCCAGTTGATGTCATCGCCAGCGGTGCGCCAACTGGCCAGACGGTAGTGCTGACGCTCCAGCAACCGGTGCAGGCGCTGGAAGCCTTCCGGCTTGCTCGAATCGAAATGCGCGAGAATCTGCTCAATACCCTTGAGTACCTGCGGGTCCTTGGCCAGTTCGGCCAACTCGGTCCTGGCCTGGCGCGCGCGCTCATAAGCTTGCGGGAACTGCGCCAGAGCGGTGAAACGCTGGGCCATTTCCTTGAGTTGCGGGTGATCCACGGCCTGCAACAATGAGTCGTAGGTCAGTGGGCAGATCGGAAAGTGATGCTGATAGTGCTCGATGTAAAACGAGCCATGCTCGGCATCGAAGCGCAGCGGAATTTCACCGGCCTGCAATACCGTGCCGTAATCGCTGCTCAGGAATGGCAGCAACAGCTGGCCTTCCAGCAGCGGGTCCGGCGAATTCCACTGGATGTCGAAGAACTCTGCATACGGGCTGCGACGGCCCCATTCGAGCAGGTCCAGCCACCATGGGTTGTCGGCACCGCCGACCGCCATATGGTTGGACACGATGTCGAGAATCAGCCCCATGCCGTGCTCGCGAAGGGTCTCGACCAGGCGCAGCAGGGCAGGCTCGCCGCCCAGTTCCGGGTTGATGACCGTGGGATCAACGACATCGTAGCCGTGCATCGAGCCGGCACGGGCTTTGAGCAGCGGTGACGCGTAGACGTGGCTGATACCCAGGCTGGCGAAGTAGGGCACCAGTGGCACAGCGTCGTCGAGGGTAAAATCCTTGTGGAATTGCAGGCGCTGGGTGGCGCGCAAAGGCTGTAATGGACGGGTCATTGATCACGCTCCGTAGCCTGCAGCCGGGATCGGGAAAGCAATTCCAGTCGTCGAGCAGCATTCGGGTTATCAAGCAGAGAGGCCGCATCGCCGGGAAGACGTCTGCGCCAGTTGGGGTGACTGTCAATGGTGCCGGGCAGGTTGGCCTGCTCTTCGACACCCAGGGCGTCTTCTATCGGCAGCAAGACCAATGGCGCACGTGTATGGCCAAGGTAGCTGATGCTCGCGTCGATGATCTGGGCCGGGTCTTCAGTACCGGAGGGCATACTGTCGATGTTTTGGCTCAAGGCACGCCGCAGGCTTTCATATTCCCGTGTGCGCTCTTCACGCCACTGCGATTCATGCTGCTCGTCAATGTGGCCGAGGCGGGCATTCCATTCGATATCCAGCTCGCTGAGCCAGCCTGCGAGGGTAGGCAGGTCGTGGGTACTGGTGGTCGCCAGCGCTTGATCCGACCAGTCGAGAATCGGCTTGAACTGACCGTTGTTTTGTTCGAACAGCAGTACGCGCATGCCAAGAATCGCCCTGGCACTGAGTTTTTCGCTCAGGCCCTCAGGTACCGTACCGAGGTCTTCACCCAGCACGATCGCCTTGTGCCGCCAGGATTCCAGACTCAGCAGGCGAAGCATGTCGTCCAGCGGGAAATTAAGGTACGCGCCTTCACTCGGAGGCGCCCCCTGCGGGATGACCCACAGGCGCTGCAAGCCCATGACATGGTCGATACGCAAGCCGCCGGCATGGGCGAAGTTGGCCCGCAGCATCTCGATGAACGCACGAAAACCGTTGCGCTTGAGGCCGTCCGGTGAAAACGCGGAAATCCCCCAGCTTTGGCCAGCACGGTTGAGAATGTCGGGTGGTGCGCCGACGGTCAGGGCTGACAGCAGCTCGTCCTGGCGGCTCCAGGCCTGGCTTCCGGCGCCATCGGCACCCACGGCCAGATCGGCAATCAGGCCGACGCGCATGCCGCTGCTGCGTGCTGCCACCTGCGCGCGCTCCAGACCACGGGCTATGAGCCATTGGGCGAACGCATGAAAGCTGATTTGCTCGCTATGGTTTTTGGCAAACTCTGCGACGGCTTCACCGCGAGGGTCTTTGAACTGTTCCGGCCATTCATGCCAGTTGTTACCGATGTTCAGTGTTTCGGATTCGGCACACAGCGCTTCGAAGCGGCAGTGATTTTCCAGCGCTTCACCACCGCTGTGGCGGAAGCTGTTGAAGTCTTCGTGCAGTGGGTGATCACCCGCACTGAAGCCCTCATAAAGCGCGTGAAGCGCTTTCCATTTGGCGTTGGCCGCAGCTGGCCAGTCGATCAGCGTCTGTGTTTCAAGACGCTTCATCTCGTCGCCGACACGCGCGTCTTCGATTGCCTGACGCCACGCACTTTCACCGAGAATCGCACCCGGCGACGCATACAGGCTGTTGAGAAACAGCCTGCTGGAAGGTGAATAAGGGCTGTAACGGTGAGGGTCGTTGGCGAACATGGCGTGGATCGGGCTGATGCCCAACGCGTCGGCACCTCGTTCCCCGGCAGAGCGCAAAACCTTCTCCAGTGCCTCGGTGTCACCAAAACCGCCATCACCTTCACGGCGCAAGCTGTAGAGCTGAGCGGTTAGTCCCCAGCCGTGCGGCTTCGAGGTGTCGGTCGCCATTGCCATGCTGAAGCAGGTTTTCGGTGCGACCGCGATGGTCAGGTGCTGGCCGGCAATTTCCAGCTGTTGGTAGCCGGGCGGGGCAAGTGCCGGAAGCTCTGCACTGGAGGTCAGTCTGGCATCCAGTGAAGAGCCGTCTTCGAGGTGAAGCGTAAACGGCGTTTGTGGAGCAAACCATTGCGACAGGTCCAGGTTGCTTTCCACATCGACCGTCAGCAGTGGCGGGGCAGTGGTGCCGTGACTGGCCTTTTGCAGGCGCAGCAGGCTGGCATCGATAGCCTCGCCGTTTTCAGCCGGATAGCCCAGCGCCTCCAATACCTTGCGCAGCACATCAGGGCTGACGGTCTGCGGTCGAGCGTTGGCATCGACCCAGTGAACCGACAATCCTGCCTCGGTTGCAAGCCTCTCCAATTGCTCATTGTTCATCCTGTTCCTCCAGAACATCGCTTGCTTTCAGGCTGACAATGGCCGTGTAAGCATTGAGGATGCCGCGTGGTGAAAGTTCGGACGATTTTTCGGCACTGGAGAATATCTCGCGGGCACCCGTTTGCGGCGGTGCGTCGACCGCGTGCTCACTGAGATTGAGATCAATGCGCAGTTCGCTGCCATCACCCAGCGTCCAGCGCGCACTGACGGCTTTGTCACCAAGAATATCGGTCTTCAGGAAGCGTGCACCCTGCAGGCGCGGCATGATTTCCTTGTGCCGCAAGGCCAGCAACTGCGTGTAGAACTCCAGCCAGCTGCGATGATCAAGGCCTATGTCGGTGTCGAGATCGACCGCGGAAAACGCCGGGCGCGACGCTTCGAACGTCTTGATGTCATTGGGATCAGGGATGTGCTCGCGCTTTTCCGGGTCGGCAAACGCGGCGAAATCAGCGAACTCCTTGCGACGTCCTTCACGTACCGCATCGGCCAGTTCGCCTTGGTGGCTGGTGAAGAACAGAAACGGTTCGCTGGCCGCCCATTCATCGCCCATGAACATCAACGGGATCATCGGTGAAAGCAGCAGCAGGGCGGTGGCGGCCTTCAATGCAGCAGGCGCGCAGAGCTGCGGGAGGCGTTCACCAAGTGCGCGGTTGCCGATCTGATCGTGGTTCTGCAGAAACAGCACAAAGGCCGACGGCGGCAGATGCGCGCTGGGCTCGCCTCGCGTGTGCCCATGACGCGTCGGTTCGCCTTGGTAGACAAACCCCTCGCTGAGCAGGCGCGCAAGCTTCTGCGTCGGCTCTTTGGCAAAGTCGGAATAGTAGGCGTCGGTTTCACCGGTCAACAGCACGTGGAGGGTGTTGTGCCCGTCGTCGTCCCATTGTGCATCGAAGCCTTTTTCCAGAAGACTGGCCTGGTTGAACTCGTTCTCAAGGTTCAGCCACACGTGCCTGCCCGGTTCAATGCGCCCGCGAACCCGCTCCGCAAACTCCGGCAGGAAGGTCTTGTCGCGAATGGCGTGCACGGCGTCCATGCGCAGGCCGTCGAAGCGATACTCAAGCAGCCACATCAGGGCGTTATCGACGAAAAAGTCGCGCACCTGCGGGCGCCTGAAGTCGATCGCATCGCCCCATGGGGTGTGCAGGTCGCTGCGGAAAAACTCCTTGGCGTAACTGCCCAGGTAGTTGCCGTCCGGGCCGAAGTGGTTGTACACCACGTCCAGAATCACCATCAGGCCAAGACCGTGAGCGGTGTCGATCAGTTGCTTGAGCTGTTCAGGCGTGCCGTAGGAGGATTGCGGAGCATAATGAAGAACGCCGTCGTAGCCCCAGTTGCGATCACCGGGGAACTGCGCAAGCGGCATCAGTTCGATCGCAGTAACACCCAGTTTGGCGAGTCGCGGCAGGTGCTTTTCCACGCCAGCGTAGCCGCCCATGGCGCCCACGTGCAGTTCATAGATCACCGCTTCATGCCACGGACGTCCGTTCCATGCAGTGTTTTGCCATGAATAAGCGTCAGGGTCGACTACAAGGCTTTCAGAGTGAACGTCATCGACCTGTGCGCGGGAGGCGGGGTCAGGAACGTCCAGTTCGTGGTCGATCCTGAAGCGGTAGCGAGTACCCGCCTTGCAGCGGGCCTCAAGGACGAACCAGCCGTCGGACTGAGGCAGCATGGCCAATGACTGGCCATCCTGCAGTTCGACATTTACGAAGGAGGCATCCGGTGCCCAGAGGGCAAACCGGGTGTGTTCAGGGTCCAACAAAACGGCGCCGTGGCGCCAGTTATCGTCTGTACGCAGGGGCATCCATTAAATCCTTAACCTAGTAGTTGCTGGAAATACTCACGTTTTTCTTCAACAGATCGCGATAGAGATCTGCGTAGGGCTCTACCGCCTGATGCCAGTTGAAGGGAGCCGCCATTGCACGGCAGCGCATGGCGTTGAGCAGTTCGGGATGAGCAAAGACCTGAAAAGTACGATCCAAGGCCTTGGTGTAGCTTTCGACTGTCGATTCGTTGAAGAGGAAACCAGTGACACCGTCTTCAATCGTATCGGCCAGGCCACCGGTATTGCGTGCGACAGGCAGAGAGCCGAAGCGTTGCGCGTACATCTGGCTCAGCCCGCAAGGCTCATAGCGGGACGGCATCAGCAGGAAATCGCTGCCGGCGAACATGCGTCGCGCGTCGGTTTCGTTGAAGCCTATGCGCACGCCGATACGCCCAGGGAAGCGTGCCGCCAGTTCACGCATGGCCTCTTCTTCCTCGGGTTCACCGCGGCCGATGATTGCGATCTGCCCGCCATTGTTGACGATGTGTTCGGCGACGCCGATCGTCAGGTCCAGACCTTTCTGATACACAAGGCGTGACACCACTGCGTACAGCGGCCCGGTCGAGGCGTCCAGTTCGAACAGCTCACGAACGTAGTCAGCGTTGATTTCCTTGCGCATCCATTCGTTGGGCGCAAAGTGGCAGATCAGGTGTTCGTCGGTGGTCGCATCCCAACTTTCGTCGATACCGTTGGGGATGCCGCTGAGCTGACCCTTGTTGGCCTTGCTTTGCAGGAAGCCTTCCAGGCCGCAACCAAACTCCGGAGTAGTGATTTCCCGAGCGTAGGTGGCGCTGACGGTCGTGATGTGGCTGGCAAAGGCCATTCCAGCCTTGATGAAAGACAGCTGGCCGTAAAACTCCATGCCTTCAGGGGTAATGGCGGAGTCCGGAATGCCCAGCTCACGGCTTGACGTCGTACTCACGGTCCCTTGATAGGCGAGGTTGTGAATAGTGAAGATGCTTGGCGTGGACTGCCCGCGCCAGCGCATGTAAGCAGGCGCCAGACCGGCTGGCCAGTCGTGGGCATGAACCAGCTCGGGGCACCACTGGCTCTTGACTTCGCCAGCGGCGAACTCGGCAGCTGCCAGGCCCAGACGGGCGAAGCGAATATGGTTATCGGACCAGTCACGACCGGTGCTGTCGGCATAAGGGGTGCCTTCGCGCTCGTAAAGCTCCGGGCAGATCAGCACGTAGATCACCAGGCCATCTTTCATGTCCATGCGACCCACCTTGCAAGGCGGCAGCGCTGCATGCCCGCCCAGCTGGCTGATGATATGGATCGGATTACCGCTGTTGATGACCTGCGGATAACCTGGAATCAGCACTCGCACGTCGTGCAGGTGGCGCATGGCTCGCGGCAGTGCGGCAGACACATCGCCCAAGCCACCGGTTTTCACCAGATCGGCCAGCTCGGAGGTCACGAACAACACTTTGCGTCTGTTGACTTGAGACATGGTCGGCTGAGGCTGAACAGTCGACGTTGGCATTTGCAGCACAGGAACGCTCTTGGTAGAGAACACCGGCAGATGAGTCAGCTCGCCGACAGGCTGGTTAAAACTCTCTCCCTTCTGGGTTTTCACAGCGGCGCTAATCATCAATTTTCCCCTTAAAACAGTCTTGGTGCATCACTTGATTTTTATTGGCCATTTCCTATGGCCGGGTACACATACGTGCACTACGCAAGATCGATACCCGTTTGGACCATGCATAGTGACAAAGCGGTGTGATGTCGCCATTACCGGATGTCAGCCAATAGCATAGATGCTCTAATCAGCTGACCCGGCCGTTTTGGAGAAGTTTCGACTTTTTTATTTGCGAATGTCTGGAACAGGCTTCGACGCCGCACGTGATGGCACGCTGCAGGTAGCAGCCGGGCGGTCGCTGCGCTTTTTTACCGCTGTTTTCGGCGTCCGTAGGGCTCATTACCGGTCGTCGGATCGTTGGACAATCCCGTCCAGGCGTTTGGTTTTCATCACTAAATCCCGATGCTGTCAGGCCGTAATGAGCAGCAACGGTGCGTAGCGCCTTTTCCGGGTGCGTGTGGCGGTCAATCTGCGGGCACGACGAGAAAATCCTTACATCTGCGCCGGAACATTTTGAAGCAGGGCAGGATAGAATCGGGCCGCAAGCCCCGGCCTTGACGTTGGCCTGAGGCGTTTACCCTATGACTGATTTCACTGAATCACTCTGATTGAATTGACGAGGATGGAAATGGAAGCCCCCGAGGTACTGGTACTGCAAGCGAGTTACACCAATCCTGTGCACGCGGATGCAATCGGGTTCGTATTGAATGAGTATTCAATGGATGCCTTGGGGACGGGGCGGCCTCTGTCGAACGACACCCGCCAGCAATTGGCAATCGAACTCGCGAAGCGTCCGTATGCGTTCAGTGTGCTGGCATTTATCTCGGGAGAGCCGGTGGGGCTGGTCAACTGCTTCGAGGGGTTTTCAACCTTTGCCTGTCGTCCGTTGGTCAATATTCATGACGTCGCGGTGATCTCGCAATATCGAGGCCTCGGTATCAGCCAGAAAATGCTGCTCAAGGTCGAGGAGATTGCACGCCAGCGTGGCTGCTGCAAGCTGACGCTGGAGGTACTGGAAGGCAACGAGATTGCGCAGGGGGCCTACAGAAAGCTTGGTTTTGACAACTATCAGTTGAGCCCTGAAATGGGGCGCGCGATGTTCTGGCAAAAAACGCTATAGAGAGCCGATTCGCCAGGGTTCTTTTCTTGATGGCGCTGGTGCAGACGTGCGCTAACCGGAGAGTGGAACTGGTTGCAGGGATCGACAGGAGGGCAGGTCAGGTGGGCAAGCCGAGTTATCGGGCTTGCCCTGAGGCGTTTTGAAGGATGATACAGTTACGGTCAGGCCTGAAGCATCTTGACGGGGGCGGATAACTGCGATTGCTGCAGCATCGAGCTCAAATGAGCCACTTTTTTCTGCAACTGCTCGCGCTCTTCTTTTAATGTGCGCAGTTCGTCACGACGGATAGTGACATACAGGGTTTGTGGTGCAAGTGCTGGTAGTACAGTGCCCATTGCTCACCTCGCAAATGGCGGATTCAACCTCAGAGAGGCCCGTGGCAATGACTTTCAATCCCTGACCGCCGCTGCTTACCCTCTCTATCGGCACCGATTTTGATTTCTTTTGCATGATTTTGGAACTTTTTTATTTTTAATTGTCGCGAATGTCTCTTAATCGCGACAAAATGCACCACAGGAGGGCGCTCGCGTCTTCATCTTCTCGCAAGGGAACCGACGTTCCGCCTCGCTTGACTAATCAGCATGCTCGTAACCTGTCGATGCGCTGGACGGCAAGCGAGGCACCTTTTTACGATTTAAGGAGCACCTTCATGCAACTTGGGATTATTGGACTGGGCCGCATGGGCGGCAACATTGCACGCCGTCTGATGCTGAATGGTCACACGACTGTGGTGTACGACCGTGATGAAGCATCGCGCAACGCCCTGGCCAATGACGGTTCGACTGCGGTCGCAGATCTGAAGGAACTGGTCAGCACGCTCGCCAAGCCCCGTGCTGTCTGGGTAATGCTCCCGGCAGGTGCGCCCACCGAAGACACCATTCAGACCCTCAGCGAGTTGCTTGACGCCGATGACGTGATCATCGACGGCGGTAATACTTTCTACAAGGACGATATCCGGCGCGCTCAGGAGCTCACTGAAAAGGGCCTGCACTACGTCGATGTCGGTACGTCAGGTGGCGTCTGGGGGCTTGAGCGTGGCTACTGCATGATGATCGGAGGCGAGGCCGCCGTTGTCGAGCGCCTCGATCCGCTGTTCGCGACACTGGCTCCGGGCCTTGGCTCGATCGAGCGCACTCGTGACCGCAAATCGACCGACGACCGCGCCGAACGTGGCTATATCCACTCCGGCCCTGCGGGTTCCGGGCATTTCGTGAAGATGATCCACAACGGCATCGAGTACGGAATGATGCAGGCCTTCGCCGAAGGCTTCGATCTTCTCAAACAGAAAAATTCCGAACACCTGCCGCCTGAACAGCGTTTCGACCTCAACACGGCCGACATTGCCGAAGTCTGGCGTCGTGGCAGTGTGGTGTCGTCCTGGCTGCTGGACCTGACTGCCGATGCCCTGGCTACCGACCCGCACTTGGATGCTTTCTCCGGTTCGGTTGCCGACAGCGGCGAAGGTCGCTGGACCATCGAGGCGGCCATCGAGCAGGCGGTTCCGGTTCCTGTTCTTTCCAGCGCCCTGTTTGCGCGTTTCCGTTCTCGCCAGACAAGTTCGTACGCGGACAAGATGCTGTCCGCCATGCGCTTTGGATTCGGTGGCCACAAGGAACCCAAGTAATGGGCCTGTCGCGTGGCAGTGCCGAGCAAAAAACCGAGGTAGCCCCACCCACGACCCTGTTTCTGTTCGGTGCGCATGGAGACCTGGTCAAGCGCCTGTTGATGCCGGCGCTTTACAACCTGTCACGCGACGGTCTGGTGGATGAAGGGCTGCATATCGTCGGCGTCGATCACAATGCGATCAGCGATGCCGACTTTGCGAAAAAGCTCGAGAACTTCATTCGGGATGAAGCCGCCGGCAAGGTTGCTGGCGGTGGCAAGGATCCCCTCGACCCGGCGCTGTGGAGCAAGCTGGCCGAGCGCATCAGTTATGTGCAGGGCGACTTCCTCGACGATTCCACTTATCAGGACATCGCCAGCAAGATCGAGAGCACTGGCACCGCGAATGCGGTGTTCTATCTGGCCACTGCGCCGCGGTTTTTCAGTGAGGTTGCCCAGCGGCTGGGTTCGTCAGGTTTGCTGCAGGAAACCGAAAACGGGTTTCGTCGCGTCGTGATCGAAAAGCCCTTCGGCTCCGATCTGGCCAGTGCGGTCGAGCTCAATGGCTGCCTGCTCAAGGTCATGAGCGAGAAGCAGATTTACCGGATCGACCATTACCTGGGCAAGGAGACGGTGCAGAACATTCTGGTCAGCCGTTTCTCCAATGGCCTGTTCGAGTCGTTCTGGAACAATCACTACATCGACCATGTACAGATCACGGCTGCGGAAACCGTAGGCGTCGAAACCCGCGGCAGCTTTTACGAACACACCGGTGCCTTGCGCGACATGGTGCCCAACCACCTGTTCCAGCTGCTGGCGATGGTTGCGATGGAGCCGCCTGCCGCTTTCGGTGCCGATGCCGTTCGCGGCGAGAAGGCCAAGGTGGTCGGTGCAATCCGGCCCTGGAGCCAGGAGGAGGCTCTGGCCAATTCGGTGCGTGGCCAGTATGCGAAGGGCGTGATGGGCGACAAGCAGGTCGTCGGTTATCGCCAGGAAGATCGCGTGGAGCCGGATAGCAACACCGAGACCTACGTTGCGCTCAAGGTCATGGTCGACAACTGGCGCTGGGTGGGCGTGCCTTTCTACCTGCGCACCGGAAAGCGCATGAGCGCTCGCAGCACTGAGATCGCCATCTGCTTCAAGCCTGCTCCGTACGCGCAGTTCCGCGATACCGAAGTCGACCGGCTCAAGCCCAACTACTTGCGGATCCAGATCCAGCCCAACGAAGGCATGTGGTTCGACCTTTTTGCCAAGCGTCCTGGCCCGGAACTGAAGATGGAAGATATCGCGCTGGGCTTCGCCTACAAGGATTTCTTCGAGATGCAGCCCTCCACCGGGTACGAAACCCTCATTTATGACTGCCTGACCGGTGATCAGACGCTCTTTCAGCGGGCCGACAACATCGAGAACGGCTGGCGTGCAGTGCAGCCGTTCCTCGACGCCTGGGCGGCGCAGCCGCAAGTGCAGCTTTACGAAGCTGGCAAGGATGGTCCGCAAGCGGGCGAAGAGTTGCTGAGTCGTGATGGTCGGGAATGGAGAGAATTGAATGTCTGAACTGCCCGTACAGTTCCTGTTGTCCGACATCGACGGCACATTACTGCGCCGTGATCACAGCCTTAGCCAAGCCAATATCGACGCCATCAAGCGCCTGCGTGATGCCGGCGTTCACTTCACGCTGGCCAGCAGTCGCCCGCCCAGGGCCATGCGCCAGGTGATCGAAGCGCTGGATGTGGATTTGCCCACCGTTGCATTCAATGGCGGCACCATCACTCATCCCGATGGCAGCCTGTTGGTGGCTCATCGCATTGACCCGCGCGCCGTTCGCATCTGTCTGGAGTTGTTTGCCGGGCAAAACGTTGCCATCTGGGTATTTGCCGATGATCAGTGGCTGCTGCTCGATCCCGATGCCGATTACGTCGATCATGAGCTCGATGCGCTGGGCTATGACTATGTTCAGGTCGAGAGTTTCGAGCCGTATCTGGATCGCGTCGACAAGATCGTCGCGGCCAGCGGTGATTTCGAGTTGCTCAAGACCCTTGAGGCGCAGCTCAATCCGCAGATCGAAGGACTCGCGCTGGCGGCCCGCTCGCAAAAATACTACCTGGATGTCACCGCGCTGGAGGCCAACAAGGGTTCCGCTCTGGTCGCGCTGGCGGACTATCTGGGCGTCGACCTGTCGCGTACGGCGGCCATAGGCGACGGCGGTAACGACGTGGCGATGTTCCACAAGGCAGGCTTGTCGATTGCCATGGGGCAGGGCGAGCAGACAGTCAAGGGACAGGCTGATCATGTTACTGATAGCAATGAGCAGGACGGAGTGGCCAACGCCATCGAGCGTTACATCCTGAACGCCTGATCAGCTGTTTACCCACGTTAACGAATCATCATCACGACGGGCATTTCTGGATGGCTGCACTGATCGAAGACTACGCATTGCTGGGCAACTGCGAGACGGCGGCGCTGGTCGCCCGTGATGGTTCGCTGGACTGGTTGTGTTTCCCCCGCTTCGACTCGACGGCCTGTTTCGCCGCTCTATTGGGGAGTGATGAGCATGGCCGCTGGAAGATTGCGCCGACCGCCGAGGTTATTGCCGTCGAGCGCCGTTACCGCGACGGCACGCTGATTCTCGAAACCGTTTTCGAAACCCGTGACGGTCGCGCCATGCTGATCGATTTCATGCCCATGAAGACCTCCGGCCACGTGGTGCGCATGGTGATCGGGCTGTCCGGTCGGGTCGAGTTCGCTGTAGACCTCGCCATCCGTTTCGATTACGGCAGCAGTGTGCCCTGGGTCGAGCGAAAGGATGCTCATACGCTGACGGCAGTGGCCGGGCCGGAAATGCTGGTTTTGCGCAGCCCTGTGGCACTGCATCCTCAGGATCATCACACCGCCAGCCGTTTTCACGTCGATGAAGGCGAGCGCGAGGTCTTCACGCTGGCCTATCAGGCATCCTTTGCACCCTTGCTCGAGCAGATCGATGCCGATCAGGCTCTGGAAAGCACCGCTGCCTACTGGCGCGAGTTTTCTGATCGTTGCCCTGACGTCGGGCCGTGGACGGCTCAGGTAAAGCGCTCGCTGATAACGCTGAAAGCCATGACCTACGCGCCCACCGGCGGCATCGTTGCCGCCGTGACCACCTCACTGCCCGAACAGTTGGGTGGCGAGCGCAATTGGGATTACCGCTATTGCTGGCTGCGCGACGCCACCATGACCCTTCTGGCATTCATGAATCTGGGTTATTTCGAGGAAGCTGAGGCCTGGCGGGACTGGCTGTTGCGCTCGGTTGCCGGTAACCCGGAACAGATCCAGATCATGTACGGCGTAGGCGGCGAGCGGCGTTTGCAGGAGTATGAGCTGCCCTGGCTGGGTGGCTATGAGAACTCACTGCCGGTGCGCGTCGGCAATGGTGCGGCGACACAGGTTCAGCTGGACGTCTACGGCGAAGTGGCCGACGCCATGATCCAGGCGCTGCGCGGCGGTATGGCGCAGCACCCGCGCAGCGTGGCGATTTCCAAAGTGGTCATGCCGTATCTGGAGAAGATCTGGCACCTGCCGGATGCGGGCATCTGGGAGATACGTTCCGAGCCGCGGCACTTCACGCACTCGAAAGTCATGGCCTGGGTGGCCTTTGACCGTAACGCCACGCAGATCGCCCAGGCTGCCGAGAGCGATGAGGATCGTGCGCTGGCAGTGCACTACCGGAAAGTGGCGGACGAAATCCATGCCGATGTCTGTCGCCACGGTTTCGATGCCGAGCTTGGCAGCTTCGTACAGACCTATGGCTCGACAGAAGTGGATGCCAGTCTGCTGCAGATTGTGCTGACCGGTTTTCTTGCGCCTGAAGACCCGCGAGTTATCGGTACTGTCGCGCAGATCGAGCGTACGCTGATGCAGGATGGTCTGCTGCTGCGCTATGACAACGAGCGCAGTGTCGATGGCGTTGCCGGTCGGGAAGGGACGTTTCTGGTCTGTTCGTTCTGGCTGGCCGATGCCTACGTCTTGCTGGGCCGGGCTGATGATGCCGCGCGGCTGTTCGAACGGTTGGTGGGTCTGTGCAATGACGTTGGTCTGCTGGCCGAACAGTACGATCCGAAGGGCGGGCGCATGCTGGGCAATTTCCCGCAGGCGTTCAGCCACATCGGCATCATCAATACAGCACTTAACCTGCACCGGGCGGTATGCCCGGCGCTGGCCCGGACGTCCGGCGTGCTCGAAGAGGCCTGATCAGCTGTCGCGGCCGGCCTTGCGAAAGGTCAGGTTGATCCGTTGCTCACCCAATTGCGGATGTTCTGCCTGCTTGATGGGCAGAATGCCGTGAAAGCGCAATCTGTCCTCGCCGCCCCAGACCACCACGTCGCCATGAAACAGGGAAATGCGTTGAGTCTTGTCGCTGCGCAGCAGGCCGCCGAACTGAAAGATGGCCGGTATGCCCAGTGATACCGACACTACTGGCCAGCGATGGTCGTGTTCGTTTCGGTCCTGATGCAGGGACATCCTGGCGCCCGGGATATAGCGGTTGATCAGACAGGCGTCAGGCACGAACCCGGCATAGCCGGCTGCGAGTGCGGCGTCCTGCGCCAGGTGCATGAAGGCGTCCGGCATCGCCGGCCAGGCCTGTCCTGTTTGCGGGTCGGTTGCCGTGTATCGATAACCATGACGGTCGGTTATCCAGCCCAGTTGTCCGCAACTGCTCAGCGCTGCAGACATGCTCAGACCGCTGGGGGTCTGCATGTGCCGGAACGGCGAAAGGCCCAGCGTTTCCTCAAGGGCGGCCAACAGTTGCGGCATGGCGGTCAGCGCAAAGCCTCTGAACAGCCACGACCCAGGCCCGATCCGCTCATCGCTGCGAGGCTGGGCCGTCTGGTCTGCGAACAGGTCCAGCGTGGCGGGAGTGTCACCTTTGCGTTGCATGATCGGATCGAGCTCCGGTGAGTATCAGAGAGCCTTGCTGACCTTGACGTCGGTAATAAGGTCGTCGCTCTCGCCGTGCATTTTCTTCAAGGCGGCTTCGGCTTCCTCGGTGGACGCCGATTGCAATTGGGCAAATTCGAAGCGGCGTTCGCCATTGAGCTTATAGCTGACAGCGAATTTGGTCGTACGCGGGGCTGGATTGTTCACGGTGACTCCTTGCATCATCCCAGGCGAGAGGTCGAGCGCCGGACGATCTTGATCTTGTGAGTGAAAGGCAGTTTGCGTCCGGCGTTGGTGTCTGCCTTGCGGCCTGCAGTATCGATGGTGATGTTCCAGAAACCGGTGCTTGGCGCGGCGATCTTGGCCGGAAATCTGTCGAACGCGCCGCCATGATAGGTGTGCCGACCACCATTTTTAAAGCTGCGAAAATTCGCATCGTTCATCAGGCGAATATTGCAGGTCTGAGAGCACTCGATGACGACAAGGTCGTCCTCGTTGAGATGCTCACGCTGGTGTACGAATTTCATGACGGGCTCCGAAATGGGGGTTTTTCTGAAAAATCAAAACGATAGCATGCGACGCCCGCAATTTGACGTCGGTGAGCATTAATTTGCCGTGTTTCCGGGAAAAAATGCCTCAGCCGGGATTTAATTGCGCTGGGGCTTGTCGTAGGACCTTTATTTGGAGGCTTTGTATGAAACTGGCTGCTGTAGTAGTCCTGGCCCTGGCAATGACTGGCTGTGCCACAGTGAACGACATTGAGCATACACCCCCCACCATGAACGTGATGTCGGGCAAAAATCCTCAGGAATACGCCGATTGCTTCGCTGGCAAGATCAGCAGCAGTCGCAAGCCGCCTCTGATCGAGCCTCGGCATGACGGCCTGCGGGTCATCGTCGCGCAGAAACTCAGCAAGTCACCCGCGGCAGTAGTGGATATCGAAAGCCGCTCGGGCGGTAGTACGATCAAGGTCTACGAACGACTTTCCAACGTGCCCATTCGTTTCAGGGATGTGCAGAACGCTGCCGAAGCGTGCATTTCAGGCTGATCAGTCAGGCCGGGGCAGCTGGCCCTGTCCGCGGTGGACAGGGCGGCAGACCTGATTACTTGCAGACCACCAGCACGCTGCGGCTTTTGTAGTTGCCAACGTCCACGCCCAGCGTCTTGTCGCTTTCGGCAGGTTGCGGGGTGCCATCTGTGCCGACAATTTCATAACCTGTGCCTGCACAGGACGCATCCGCCTTTTCGTAGCAGCTTGCCCAGGACATCGCCTCGCCGGAGCAGTCGATGCTCAAGCCCTGTTTGCCGTTTTTCAGGTAGGTATTGGAGGCGGTTGCGCAGCCGGTGAGGCCCAGCACAGCAATAATGGACAAAATTCTGATCATGTTTTTCGCTTCGAGATAAGGCCAGGGAATTAACAAATGCGAGCGTTGGACTGATAACGGGTGCCATCGTTCCGCCATGTTTTGCATCATAAACTGCCTGCCTCCCACTTGTCGCCGCTTGCCGTTGGCGAAGCCGGGTGTAAAGTCCGCGGTCGCCTAGAAGCGGTGTTGAGGTCCGGCCGCGCAGGCCTTGAGGGCAGTTTGACGGTGCCTTGAGCTGCTTTTATGTAAAGGCAATATCCAGAAAGTGCGGAACTATCTGTACGAGTATTCCTCTATCATGGCATCGGACGGCCAAAGGCGGGGCATTGTAAGGTGCCTGCCTCATCATTAGACTGCGCCGTTAACACCAACAGCCCTTACCAAGGACTTTTATGATCAAGAAATGCTTGTTCCCAGCAGCCGGTTACGGTACTCGCTTCCTGCCAGCGACCAAGGCCATGCCCAAGGAAATGCTGCCGGTGGTCAACAAGCCACTGATCCAATACGGTGTTGAGGAAGCCCTCGCTGCAGGCCTGACCGAAATTTCCATCGTGACCGGTCGTGGCAAGCGCGCTCTTGAAGACCACTTCGACATCAGCTATGAGCTTGAGCACCAGATCAAGGGCACTGACAAGGAAAAGTACCTCGTTGGTATTCGCAAGCTGATCGACGAGTGCAGCTTCTCGTACACCCGTCAGACCGAAATGAAAGGTTTGGGCCATGCCATCCTGAGCGGTCGCCCACTGATCGGCAACGAAGCTTTCGCCGTGGTTCTCGCGGACGACCTGTGCGTCAACCCTGAGGGTGACGGTGTGCTGGCGCAGATGGTCAAACTGCACAAGCATTATGGCTGCTCGATCATCGCCATTCAGGAAGTCGATCCGCAGGAAACCAACAAGTACGGCGTGATCGCGGGTGAAGAGATCAAGCCGGGCCTGTTCCGCGTGACCAACATGGTTGAAAAGCCTAAGCCTGAAGATGCGCCGTCCAACCTGGCGATCATTGGCCGCTACATCCTGACTCCGGACATTTTCGAGAAAATCGAACAGACCGAGCCGGGCAAGGGTGGTGAGATTCAGATCACCGACGCCTTGATGAAGCAGGCTGCCGAAGGCAACGTACTCGCTTACAAGTTCAAGGGTGAGCGTTTTGACTGCGGTGGTGCGGAAGGCTACATCCAGGCGACCAACTTCTGCTTCGAGCATTTCTACAAAACCGGCAAAGCGCATTGATTTCTGATTGATGACGCCCGGGACAAAGCCACCTTCGGGTGGCTTTGTCATTTCTGACTGGCCGCCAAGCGGCTATGCTGTGCCTCTGCCAAGGAGATATCGATGGCCTTTGATTTTGATCTGTTTGTAATTGGCGCCGGCTCGGGCGGCGTCAGGGCGGCGCGTTTCGCTGCCGGTTTCGGCGCAAAGGTCGCTGTGGCCGAGAGCCGCTATCTGGGCGGAACCTGCGTCAACGTAGGATGCGTACCCAAAAAGCTATTGGTGTACGGGGCGCATTTTTCCGAGGATTTCGATCATGCCAAGGGCTTCGGCTGGTCGCTGGGTGAGGCCCAGTTCGATTGGGCCACGCTGATCGCCAACAAGGATCGTGAGATCAATCGCCTTAATGGCATCTATCGCAAGTTGCTGGTCGACAGCGGCGTGACGCTGCTTGAAGGGCATGCGAAATTGACCGGCCCGCAGCAGGTCGAAATCAACGGTCAGACCTACAGTGCCGAGCGCATTCTGATTGCCACCGGCGGCTGGCCCCAGGTGCCTGACGTACCAGGGCGCGAGCACGCGATCACCTCCAACGAGGCGTTCTATCTCAAAACGCTACCCAAGCGGGTCGTCGTTGTGGGTGGCGGCTACATCGCGGTGGAGTTCGCCTCGATTTTCAACGGGCTCGGTGCCGACACCACGCTGGTCTATCGCCGCGAGTTGTTCTTGCGTGGCTTTGATGGCGGTGTCCGCACCCATCTTCACGAAGAGTTGCTCAAGCGCCACATGACGATTCGCTTCAACAGCGATATCGAGCGTATCGACAAGCAGGCCGACGGCAGTCTGCTGTTGTCCATGAAAGGTGGCGGCACGCTCGAGACCGATTGCGTGTTCTACGCAACAGGGCGCCGCCCAATGCTCGACAACCTCGGTCTGGACAGTGTCGACGTCAAGCTGGACGAGCACGGCTATATCAAGGTCGATGACAATTACCAGAGCAGCGAGCCTTCTATCCTGGCCATCGGCGATGTCATCGGGGGTGTGCAGCTGACGCCGGTCGCTCTGGCTGAAGGCATGGCGGTCGCGCGCCGACTGTTCAAGCCCGAGCAGTATCGCCCGGTAGACTACAATCACATCCCGACGGCGGTTTTCAGTCTGCCGAACATCGGTACGGTCGGTCTGACCGAAGAGGATGCAATCAAGGCCGGGCACGATGTGCAGATTTTCGAGAGTCGTTTCAGGCCGATGAAGCTGACCCTGACCGATGATCAGGAGCGCACATTGATGAAGCTGGTCGTCGATGCCAAAACCGATCGTGTGCTGGGCTGCCATATGGTCGGGCCGGATGCTGGCGAAATCGTCCAGAGCCTGGCCATTGCCATCAAGGCTGGCGCGACCAAGCAGGTATTCGACGATACTATCGGGGTACACCCGACCGCGGCAGAAGAGTTCGTTACCATGCGGACGCCTGTCAAACGTTAAGTCACGCAACGCCCGGAGTTCAGGAAGAACTCCGGGGTAAGAGTTTCGAGAGGATGGATCCCGACGTGAATAGAGAGCAATCACCGGCCAGAATGCCATTGCATTCTGTCGAGCAGGACCGCGAAGTCGCGCATCACATTGATGCCTTGCGTGAAAGCGAGCGTCAGTTCAGGGCATTGGCTGACAACATGAGTCAACTGGCCTGGACTGCCAGCCCCCGCGGGCAAATCCATTGGTACAACGAGCGTTGGCATGCGTACACCGGCGCTTCGCTCGAGGCCATGACTGCCCTGGGGTGGCGCTCGGTTCTGCACCCCGAACATCGCGAGCGCGTGATGGCGCGTCTGCAATACTGCTTTTCCACTGGCTCGATTTGGGAAGACACATTTCCGATACGTGGCAAGGGCGGCGCTTTCAACTGGTTCCTTTCGCGTGCGCTGCCGCTGCGCGACGCAAGGGGGCACATTACCCACTGGCTGGGTACTCACACCGACATCACCGCTCAGGTCAATGCAGAAGAGGCGTTGCGCGAACTCAACGAAAGTCTGGAGTTGCGCGTCGCCGAGCGCACGCGTGAGCTGGAAGCTGCAAATGAGCTGTTGCAGGCTGAAATTGCCGAGCGGGCGATGGCTGAAGAGGTCTTGCGCCATGCGCAGAAGATGGATGCTATCGGTCAGTTGACTGGTGGTATCGCCCATGACTTCAACAATGTACTTTCCGGCGTGATTGGCGCACTGGACATGATCAGGCTGCGTGTGGCTGCCGGGCGTGTCAGTGAGGTCGATCGCTACCTGGATGCCGCAGCGAGTTCTGCAAACCGTGCTGCTGCACTGACCCGCAGGCTGCTGACATTTGCCCGTCGGCAGTCGCTTAACGTCACCGTGGTAGATGTCAATTGCATGGTCCGCTCCATGGAAGAGTTGTTGCGGGGGACGGTCGGCGCTCATGCGCATCTGGAGATCGAGCTGGAGGAGGGGCTGAGCGCGGTGCGCACCGATGAGCATCAGTTGGAAAATGCCTTGTTGAATCTGGTCATCAACGCGCGCGATGCCGTACCTGTCGGAGGGAGGTTGTGCGTGCGCAGCCGCGCGTTAACGCTGGAGACGCAAAAAGACGGTCTGCTGCCTGGCGACTACGTACAGCTTAGTGTTGAAGATAACGGCTGTGGCATTGCTCGGGATGTTATCGATCAGGTGTTCGATCCGTTTTTCACCACCAAACCGGTAGGCCAGGGAACCGGCCTGGGTTTGTCGATGGTCTACGGCTTTACCCGGCAAGCCGGCGGACACGTGCATATAGAAAGCGCCGAAGGTCAGGGCACCCGGGTTGATTTGCATCTGCCATGCGGCGAGATAGCGCTGGCCTGAAGCTTGCTAATCAGGCTTTGTCTGATGGTTTCTTTCTGGTGGCTTTGGGTTTGTCCGGCTGATCGAGCCTTGTCTGCAGGTTCTCCAGTGCCGCTTCCTTCTTGGTCAGCAGCAGTTCCAGCATGCGGCTCTGTTGCTGCGCATCGATCATGCCTTGTTTAAGTGCGGTGTTTTCGTCCTGCGCGCTGCGTAACCTTTCTTCCAGCAGCGCGCATTGGGTGCGGGTGTGGTGCTGTTGTTCGGCGAAGGCGGCATTCTGCGTGTTGGCCTGCTTCAGCTGGTCGGTCTGGCTGTGCAGTTCGCGTAGGGTGTTGCGATTTTCAGCCAGCAACCTTTCGTTATCTCGATTGAGCTGTGTGATGTTTTCCTGGTGCATGGCAAGGCCTTGCTGTGCCTGTCGCAGTTCCATTTGCAGCTGCTGAACCTGGGTTTCGTGGCGTCGCTGCTCCTGCTCGCGTTGCTCCCTGATCGAGTTGCGATAGTGCTCCAGCGCCTCGCGGGCGTGCTGGTGTTTTTCTTCAAGCGAATGGATCTGCCCGTCCTTGTCGCGCAGGCGTGCCTCCAGGTCCTGATTGGCCTGAAGCAACCGGGCGTGTTCTGTCTGCACATCCTGCAGTGTGCCTTGCGTGTGGAGCAGGGCGGCGGCCTGCTGTTCCAGAGCCTGTTCACGCTGCTGTGCGTGTTTTTCCAGCTGGCTGATCTGCTCTTGAGTGCCCGCAAGTTGCCGCTGCAGGGTGTCGCGCTCGGCCTGATATTCATCGCGCGCCTGATCAATACGCTCTTGCGCCTGTTCCTGAAGCCTTTGGGCGAGATGCGCGACCAGATCGCTCAATTCCTCATTGATATCCGGCGCTGGGGCTTGCGTGGATTCAAGCTCCTTCAGATAGCGGTGGATAGTGGTTTTCGAGCCGGTATTGCCCATTTCGATACGTACCGCGTCGATGCTGGGGTTTTCGCCTCGGGACAGCAGGGACGCCCTCGCTTTCTGCACTAACGCCTTGTTTACACCGCCACGGGCCATGCTGTCTCCTACGATTTCATACTGTGGTATGTACTCTGTAATTACATACTATATGTTTTGAAATAATTAGCCATTTTTTGAATTAAATAACACGGGATATTGGCGTATTATCCCGTGTCAGGCGTCTTCAGCTCCCTTTACGGCGCCCTTACCGGTACACCCGAGCAGGTTTGAGCCATGAATGACGTTGATCGCTACATCGAGGCGGCGACCCGCGACAACACGCGCCGCAGCTATCGGGCTGCCATCGAGCATTTCGAGGTGACATGGGGCGGGTTTCTGCCGGCGACCAGCGAAAGCGTGGCGCGTTACCTGGCCAGCCATGCCGGGACGCTGTCGGTGAACACCTTGAAGCTGCGTTTGTCAGCGCTGGCTCAGTGGCACGTCAGCCAGGGTTTTGTCGATCCGACCAAGGCACCGATGGTGCGCAAGGTCATCAAGGGCATTCGTGCGCTGCACCCCGCACAGGAAAAGCAGGCCGAGCCCTTGCAGTTGCAGGATCTGGAAAAAGTCATCGCCTGGCTGGAGATCGAAATACGCGAAGCAAGCGCGCAACACGATCAGCCACGGCTGTTGCGCGGCCGACGCGATTCGGCGCTGATCCTGCTGGGGTTCTGGCGCGGGTTTCGTAGTGACGAGCTATGCCGCCTGCAAGTACAGGACGTCAAGGCTATTGCCAACTCGGGAATCAGCCTGTATTTGCCGCGGAGCAAAGGCGATCGCGACAATCTGGGCCGCACCTATCAGACCCCGGCCTTGCAGCGGCTGTGCCCGGTGCAGGCTTATATAGAGTGGATCAACTGTGCCGCGCTGGTACGCGGTCCGGTCTTTCGGGCAGTGGACCGCTGGGGTAACCTTAAAGAGGAGGAGTTGCACGCCAACAGCATCATCCCGTTGCTGCGTCAGGCGCTTCAGCGTGCAGGCATCGCCGCCGAGCGCTACACCAGCCACTCATTGCGTCGCGGTTTTGCAAGCTGGGCGCACAGCAACGGCTGGGACCTCAAGTCACTGATGTCTTATGTAGGCTGGAGGGACATCAAGTCGGCGATGCGCTACATTGATGCCGCTCCGTTCCTGAGCCCATCGGAGGCGGGGAGCGGTCCGAAGGTTTCTTCTATCGATAAGCTGCCTTCATAGTGAAAAGCAATCAGTGACATCAGGTTTGCCAATGAGCGATTGTCATCGATCATGCGTAAGCTTCACTCCATCGAATTCACAACCCATCCAACCCATCAGGAGATATACCGATGCCTATCATCAACAGCCAAGTAAAACCGTTCAAGGCTACCGCATTCAAGAACGGCGCTTTCGTTGACGTCTCGGACGCTGACTTCAAAGGCAAGTGGTCTGTCGTATTCTTCTACCCGGCCGACTTCACCTTCGTATGCCCGACCGAGCTGGAAGACCTGGCTGACAACTACGAAGAGTTCAAGAAGCTGGGCGTTGAAATCTACAGCGTTTCGACCGACACCCACTTCGCCCACGCTGCATGGCACAACACTTCGCCAGCGATCGGCAAGATCCAGTACACCATGATCGGTGACCCGACCCTGACCATCTCCCGCAACTTCGATGTGCTGATCGAAGAAGCCGGTCTGGCGGATCGCGGTACTTTCGTGATCAACCCTGAAGGTCAGATCAAAATCGTCGAACTGAACGACGGCGGCGTTGGTCGTGACGCTTCCGAGCTGTTGCGCAAGATCAAGGCTGCTCAGTACGTTGCCGCTCACCCGGGCGAAGTCTGCCCAGCCAAGTGGAAAGAAGGCGAAGCTACTCTGGCTCCGTCCCTGGACCTGGTTGGCAAGATCTGAGTCGCATGAATCGGCTGGGGGCGTTGAGCTCTTGAGCAAGTAAACCGCATCGCCCCAAAAAACGCCCGGGCGGTAATCGCCTGGGCGTTGTTATTTCTACCCTTTGTAAACAGGAAGCCGCCACATGTTGGACGCCAATCTTAAAGCCCAGTTGAAATCCTATCTGGAGCGGGTTACTCGCCCCATCGAGATCGTCGCGTCCCTTGATGACGGCGCGAAGTCTCAGGAAATGCTTGCACTGCTCAATGATGTGATCAGTGTTTCCAAGGACGTCACCCTGAATGACAGCGGCACCGACGCACGTACGCCGTCGTTCTCGCTGAGCAGCCCTGGCCACGATATCAGCCTGCGTTTTGCCGGTATCCCCATGGGTCACGAATTCACCTCGCTGGTCCTGGCGCTGCTGCAAGTCGGCGGCTATCCACCCAAGGTCAGTGCGGAAACCATCGAACAGGTTCGCGCACTTCAGGGCGAATTCCATTTCGAAACCTATTTCTCGCAGTCCTGCCAGAACTGCCCGGACGTCGTCCAGGCCCTGAACCTGATGGCAGTGCTGAACCCTGGTATCAAGCACGTCGCTATCGACGGTGCACTGTTCCAGGAAGAAGTCACCGATCGCAAGATCATGTCGGTGCCCAGCATCTATCTGAACGGTGAGTTGTTCGGTCAGGGCCGCATGGGCCTGGAAGAGATTCTGGCCAAGATCGACACTGGCGCCGGTGCGCGTCAGGCGGAAAAACTCAACGCCAAGCAGGCTTTCGATGTGCTGGTCGTCGGCGGTGGCCCGGCTGGCTCGGCCGCGGCAGTCTATGCTGCGCGTAAAGGCATCCGCACCGGTGTTGCTGCCGAGCGTTTCGGCGGTCAGGTGCTCGACACCATGGCCATCGAGAACTTCATCTCGGTACAACATACCGAGGGGCCGAAGCTGGCCGTGGCGCTTGAAGAGCACGTCAAGCAGTACGAAGTCGACATCATGAACCTGCAGCGTGCCGACAAGCTGATTCCTGGCGCAGCCGGCGAGTTGCACGAAGTGAAGTTTGCCAGCGGTGCCAGCCTCAAGGCCAAGACGCTGATCCTTGCCACTGGCGCACGCTGGAGGGAGATGAACGTGCCGGGTGAGCAGCAGTACCGTAACAAGGGTGTGGCTTATTGCCCGCACTGTGACGGTCCTTTGTTCAAAGGCAAGCGCGTCGCTGTCATCGGTGGCGGTAACTCGGGTGTCGAGGCTGCAATCGACCTCGCAGGTATCGTGTCTCACGTGACTCTACTGGAGTTCGACGTGCAATTGCGTGCCGACGCGGTGCTGCAGCGCAAATTGCACAGTCTGCCGAACGTGACCGTGATCACCAGTGCGCAAACCACTGAAGTGACAGGTGATGAGCAGAAGGTCAACGGCCTGCGCTACAAGAACCGCACCACAGGCGAAGAGATCAACGTACCGCTCGAAGGTATCTTCGTGCAGATCGGCCTGCTGCCCAACAGTGAGTGGCTCAAAGGTGCCATTGAGTTGTCGCCGCGCGGTGAGATCGTGGTCGATCCTCGCGGTGAAACCTCGGTGCCAGGCATCTTCGCTGCCGGTGACGTGACGGTTGCACCGTACAAGCAGATCATCATCGCCCTGGGCGAAGGTGCCAAGGCCTCGCTGAGCGCCTTTGACCACCTGATCCGTACCTCCGCCCCGGCCTGATCGGAGAGCGGTAAACGAAAAGCCCCGTGAGCGATCACGGGGCTTTTTGCTTTCTACGCGGATCGCCCCTTGCCGAAGCGATCACCGGCAGTCTCAGAGCGGCGTTGGCTGGATGATCTCTACCCAGTAGCCGTCCGGGTCCTTGATAAAGGCCAGGCTGTTCATGCGGCCATCGGACAAGCGCTTCTGAAAGTCGACGCCCAGGCTTTCAAAACGCTCGCAGGCGACTTTCACATCCGGCACCGACACGCAGATATGGCCAAAGCCGCGCGGGTCGCTGTTGCCGTTATGGTAAGACGCTGTGGCATCGCTTTCGGTACCGTGGTTATGGGTCAGCTCCAGAATGCCGGGGATCGACTTCATCCATTCGTTGCGGGCGGCGTCGTCTTCCGGGATCTGTGCCTTGTCGACCAGCGCCAGGAAGTACAGGCTGAATTCGGCTTCCGGGAAGTCACGCTTCTCGACCAGGCTGAAGCCCAGTACGCGGGTGTAGAAATCAAGCGATTTGGTAATGTCCTTGACGCGCAGCATGGTGTGATTGAACACAAACTGCCGGGTGGCCGCTTCAGGATCGGCTGTGACGCCCGGTAGTGTGTTGAGTTCGTGCAAGCTCATCAATGTGTCTCCAACAGAATGTACAAATAATGCCAAATGATACGGGGCAGGGCGCGCAGTGCCAAACCCGGCTCGGATAACGTCGCGTCGGCCTTGCTCGATGCCGACAACAGGCTCAGAATTTCGGGTCAACCGTTCTGGCGACCCGATCATGATCCTTTCGCACTACCGACGCTCCGTGCCAAGCCTGTGCCTGTTCCTGCTGTTGGGCACTGCACAGGTGCATGCCGCCGATGCAATGATCGTCTGGCCCGCAGGCTGGGAGGTCGAGTCTATACCGACCGAGTCGGGCGAGCCCGTTCAACCTTCCGTGCAAGTCAGACAGCGCGCGGTGAAAAACGATCAAAGTGGAAATCCGCTGATGGTCATGGAACTCACCCAGACGCGCCTGACGCCAGGGCATGAAGTCAATGTCCAGGGCGTTCTGCTGGAAATGCGCAAGTCGATTCAGGTCAATTTTGCCCGGAGCGGATTGCAGAGCGCTTGCACGCATGTCCGTGAAAGTCGACTCAGCGTCGTGCCCGCACTCGAAACCACCTGCACCATTACTCAGAATGGTGTGCACGTGCTGACCCAGACACTGGTCGCGGCCGCCAGCAAGGAGCTGGCCTGGTCGTTGTCCTATGCGGGATCGGCAGACGGCTATGCGAGCAACAAGGATGAGGCACTGCGTATTCGCGAGAGTCTGCGCCTGGACGATACGCAGTGACCTCTGCCTTTTCGCAGGCAAAAAGAAGCCCGCCGAGGCGGGCATGGGGCGCTATTCCTTTAGCGGTCTTCATCATCCGAGAGTGCATGTGAAAAAAGTGTGAAGCTCCGCTGTGCTGCGAATGTGGTGCTCTTCGACGCGCCGAATCATTGAGAAACAAATAAGGATGTATCTCATTACACCGCCAAACTGAATAATTACTCTACACACTTCAGGGACTGTTCAGGTTTGTAACTGTGTGCTGAATCGCATAATCCAGATTTATTGGCGTCATTATTCTCGCGGTATTTTCCCGGTGCCCTGAAGTATATGTACCGGGCAGTTCACTCAATCATGTATATGAATTCCCGGTGTCCAACGAAAGGAACTGTGTGTGCGTCCGGGGAAAAAGCTGCAGTGCGCAGGTGATCATATGCAGCGGCGCAGACAAAAAAGCCCTGCACGTGCAGGGCTTCAAGTGACAACTTGCAATCAGGCACGAAGCCATGAATCAACAGTGTCTACACCGTATTGCTCTTTCCACGCCTTGAGGCCGCGATGGTTGCCGCCCTTGGTTTCAATCAGCTCACCCGTGTGCGGATTCTGGTAAACCTTGACCACACGTGCGCGGCGACGCTTTGGACCTGCGGGTGCGACCAGTGAGGTAGCGCTTGCAGGGTCAAGGATTGCAATGATGTCACGCAGGCTTTTGCCGTAGGTGCCCATCAGGTCCTGGAGCTTTTGCTCGAATTCGATCTCCTTTTTCAATCCGGCGTCATTCTTCAACGATTCCAGCTGTGCAAGCTGTTCCTGAAGGGCTTTCTCTGCTGCTCGAAACTCGGCAAGTCTGGACAATTAATATACTCCAACAATGTAATGGCTGTTGTCAGCCCTATAAAGCGATGAGACAAAACTGATGACCGATTCGCTCACTCGAGGGTGCCCGATACCTGCGGTTTCTATGCTGAAACTTGGCCTTCGCGGCTTGTCATTGCGCAGATAGAGGGTATTTATAACTCAGTCGCCCGCAAATGATGCACTTTTTTTTTCAGTTAGAAAATAGCCTTTTTCAAATTCGTTAAATGAAGCGGGGAGACGATGTTGGATATAGGGGATGATGTCCGTGTTGTACGCGGAGGGGCAGTGTAAGTTATTTCCGATATTAGCCACGGATGGAAAACGTGTCATGAGAGAGTGGATAGCTTAAAAAGAGAAATATCCGACAGGCAATAGGACTATCGGATGAGGAAATGGCAGAGCAGTGCGAACGCCGCGGACTGAAAGGCGTGTAGACCATGCAAAGATAGCCTTTGGCCTGTCTCGGCGTTGCGTTTCTGACCCTACAGTCCCTGTTGCAGCACAGGGTCATCCGGGTTCTGCTGTTCGAGCTCGGCCAGCAGAATCTGCACGTTCTGCAGCTGACCGTTCTCTTTCCAGTACTGGATCAGCAGCACTCTGGCCTTGCGATTGGCGGGCTGGTTTTGAACGATCTGAGTCAACTGCCGCTGTGCCGCTTCAAGCTCGTTCAACGAGTGCAGGGCAACCGCCAGGTCATAGCGATAGTCGTTGTTATCGGGCGCCAGTTCCGTGGCCTTGGCCAGGCTGAGCACGGCGAATTCAGCCTGGCCGTGGTTCAGCAGCCACATGCCGAGGGCATGCTGGAGCAGGGACGAGCCAGGGTTATGCTCGAGCAGTTGCGCGAAAAGGCTGCGCGCCTGCTCGGCCTGGCCCTTGCGGTCCAGTAATTCGATATGCGCCAGCGCTGCTTCGATATTGCCCGGGTCCAGCGCGGTGGCGCGCTGTAGCGCCGCGAGCGCGGGTTCCAGGTCGCCGGTCTGCAGATACAGCCTGGCCAGTTGCAGCTGGTTTTGTGCGCTTTGCGGCTGGCTCTTGAGTGACTCCTGAAACGCCTCGGCACTTTGCTGCAGGACGGCAAAGTACAGGCCCAGCTCATCAGGTGAGAGGCCAAGCAGGGCGCTGGTGGCGCGAAACCTGACGGATTGTTCGGCGTCATCCAGCAGGGGGCCGAGCAACAGACTGCGCTGACTGTTGGAGACCAGCCTGACACTGACATCGATGGCCGCTTCGCGCACTTGCGCGGACGGGTTACTCAAGGCTGCATCAAGCAACTTGAGGGCCTGGGGGCTGGGATAGTCGCTCAGTTCGGCGAGCAGGCTGATGCGTTGCGTGTCAGACAGGTCAGTCCGTCCCAGTTGTTGATACAGCACGCGCGCGGCACCCGGTTTACCGTCGTGTGCCTGTTCCAGCGCCTGGGCATAGGTATGACTCAACCTGGCCGGCGCGGTCTGGACGGGCGTGCGCCACCACCAGAAAACCAGCGAAAGCATCAGCAGCGCTGCAGCCGCTGCGCCGATCAGCCAGCGACGTCGAGAAGTGGGTTGAGGCGATAACCCCATGGTAGAAAGTCTGGGCATATCGATTTCCAATGCTTGACGGGTTGCAGCTTCGGGGAGTGGCTGGCAGCTGTCAAACGGCAATCATGATGCAGCCGGATTTCAGGCAAAAAAAGCCCCGCGGCCTGATCGGGCGCGGGGTTTTTTTACCGGTTTTTCAGGTTCAGGCCTGAGGTTGCCAGCCGCCACCCAGTGCCTTGTAAATGGCCACGATGCCACGGTACAGCTCGATTTCTGCCTGCGCCTGAGCATCCTCGGCTGCCAGACGTTCGCGCTCGGCATCCAGCAGGACCAAGAAGTCCGCCGTGCCTTCTCGATATTGCACCGAGGCCAGCCTGGCCGCCGAGCGACTCGCATCGCTCTGGCGCATCAGCGAGACCAGCCGCTGCTGGCGTTTGTCGTAATCGCTGAACGCGTTCTCCGACTCCTCCAGAGCAAGCAGTACCTGCTGCTCGTAGTTGGCCAGTGCGCCCTCGGCGTCGGCGTCGGCACTGCGAATCTGCGCCCGGACACTGCCCAGATCGAAGGCCGCCCAGGTGATGCTCGGCCCCAGCGACCAGGCTCTGGCCGCTGACGAACCGATCTGCGAGCCGCGCCCAGCGGTAAAGCCCAGAAAACCGCTCAGACTGACCCTCGGGAACAGGTCGGCAGTCGCGACGCCGATACGTGCGGTCGAGGCAGCGAGTTGTCGCTCGGCTGCACGGATGTCCGGCCGATTGCGCAGCACTTGCGTCGGGTCGCCGATCGGCAAGGCCTTGGCGATGGCAGGCAGCTTGCTCGGGCTCAAGTCGACGCTGAGGTTTTCCGGGCGCTTGCCCAGTAACGTGGCGATACGATTGCGTTGGCGAGCCTGCTCGGCCTGCAACTGTGGAACGGTGGCCTCGACGGCAGCCAGTCGTGCCTCTGCACGTACCACATCCAGCTCGTTGCCCACGCCCGCATCACGCAATTGCGTAGTCACGTCCTGAGAACTCTGCTGGTTTTTCAGGTTGTCGCGGGCAATGGCTTCACGCAGCTGTGCGCCGCGCAGTTGACCGTAGGCGTCGACCACCTCGGCAATCAGCGTGACCTGAAGCTGATAGAGGTTGGCCTCTGCAGCATCCTGATCGGCATCGCTGGCTTCCAGTTGGCGCTGAATACGCCCGAACAGGTCCACTTCCCACGCCATGTCCAGGCCCAGGTCGTAGCGCTCGCTGTTGACCCGGCGCTCGGTGATGCCGGGTTGCTGACCCTTGCCGATGTCACTGCTGGCGCGACTGGTCACCACGGGCATCACATCGTTGGCGACGTCATCGCGTATGGCCCGCGCCGACTTGAGGCGGGCGAAGGCGACGCGCAGATCGCGGTTGCCGTCCAGTGACCTGGCCACCAGTTTATTGAGGGTCGGATCCTCGAACTGCTGCCACCACACCCTGTCCACTTTGCTGCGGTCATAGTTGCCCTGGGCGGCGGACGCCAGTTTGGCTGGCGCCGTGACCGGTGCCTGGTAGTCCGGGCCCACGGCGCAGGCCGCCAGCGCCATGACCAGCAGGCTCGGGATGAAGACTTTGTAGGCGCTCATCAATGCATCTCCGCAGGCAGGTTTTGCTGGCTGTTTGCTCTGGCGGCCTTGCGGGCCTCCTGGCGTTCGACGTAATTACGGATAAGCACGTAGAACACCGGCGTCAGCAGCAGGCCGAAGAAAGTGACCCCCAGCATCCCGGAGAACACCGCGACACCCATGGCATGGCGCATCTCGGCACCCGCGCCGCTGGACAGCACCAGCGGCACGACCCCCATGATGAAGGCGAACGAGGTCATCAGGATCGGACGCAGACGCAGGCGGCATGCTTCCAGTACCGCATCCAGCGGGCTCATCCCTTCGGCCTGTTTGTCCTTGGCGAACTCGACGATCAGAATCGCGTTCTTGCACGCCAGGCCTACCAGTACGATCAGGCCGATCTGCGTGAAGATATTGTTGTCGCTGCCGGCGATCATCACCCCGGCAATCGCCGAGAGCAGGGTCATCGGTACGATCAGGATCACCGCCAGCGGCAGGCTCCAGCTTTCGTATTGAGCCGCCAGTACCAGAAACGCCAGCAACACACAGAGCGGGAACACGAACAGCGCGGTATTGCCCGAAAGGATCTGCTGATAGGTCAGGTCGGTCCATTCGTAGATCATGCCGGTGGGCAGTTCCTCGCGAAGCAGTTTCTCGACCGCCGCCTGAGCCTGGCCAGAGCTGTAGCCTGGTGCTGCTGCACCGTTGATTTCAGCAGTGATGAAGCCGTTGTAGTGCATGACGCGGTCGGGGCCGGCGGTGTCGCTGACCTTGACGAAGGTCGCCAGCGGGATCATCTCGCCCAGGTTATTGCGCACCTTGAGCTGGCCGATCTGGTCGGCATCCTGGCGGAACTGCTGCTCAGCCTGGACATTGACCTGATAAGTGCGGCCGAACCGGTTGAAGTCGTTGGCATACAACGACCCCAGATACACCTGCAGGGTGTCGAAAATATCGCTGACTGCCACGCCGTGGGTCTTGGCCTTCTCGCGGTCAATCGCGGCATCGACTTGCGGTACGTTCACCGTGTAGCTGGTAAACAGCCCGGCCAGTTCCGGCACGCTGCGGCTTTTGGCGATGATGTTCTGGGTTTCCTTGTACAGCTCGTCATAGCCCAGGTTGCCACGGTCCTCGATCTGCAGACGGAAGCCGCCGATGGTGCCCAGGCCTTGTACCGGTGGTGGCGGGAAGATCGCCATGTAGGCTTCCTGAATCGAGGCGAACTGACCGTTCAGCGCGCCGGCAATCGCGTTGGCCGAGAGGCTCGGGTCCTTGCGCTCGTCGAACGGCTTGAGGGTCACGAACACCACGCCGTTATTCGGGCTGTTGGTGAAGCCGTTGATCGACAGACCCGGGAAGGCAATGGCGTCCTGCACGCCAGGCTGCTTGAGGGCCAGCTCCGACATGCGTTTGATGACATCCTCGGTGCGGTCCAGGCTCGCGGCGTCCGGCAACTGGGCAAATGCGACCAGGTATTGCTTGTCCTGGCTCGGGACGAAACCGGTCGGTGTGCTGGCAAAGCCCATCCAGGTCAAAACCATCAGGCCCGCGTAAACCAGCAAGGCAATGCCGCTGCTGCGAATGACCCTGGCAACGGTGCCGACATAGCCGTGGCTGGCTTTCTCGAAAAAGCGGTTGAACGGGCGGAACAGCCAGCTGCCGAGCATTCTGTCGAGGAAGCGCGAGAAGCGATCCTTGGGCGCGTCATGACCTTTGAGCAATACCGCCGCCAGTGCAGGCGACAGAGTCAGCGAGTTGAAGGCGGAAATGACCGTCGAAATGGCGATGGTCAGCGCGAACTGCTTATAGAACTGACCGCTGAGTCCGGAGATGAATGCCGCAGGCACGAACACGGCGCACAGCACCAGCGCCGTCGCGATGATCGGCCCTGTTACTTCAGCCATGGCCTTGTGCGTGGCAGCGACCGGTTCCAGGCCCAGCTCGATGTTCCGTTCGACGTTCTCCACCACCACGATGGCATCGTCGACCACGATACCGATCGCCAGTACCAAACCGAACAAGGACAGCGCGTTCAGCGAGAAACCGAACATGTGCATGACCGCAAAGGTGCCGATCAGCGAGACCGGTACGGCCACCAGCGGAATGATCGATGCGCGCCAGGTCTGCAGGAACAGGATCACCACCAGCACGACCAGTATCAGTGCTTCGAACAGCGTGTGAATCACCGCCTCGATGGAACCGCGGACGAAGATTGTCGGGTCATAGACGATGCTGTAGTCCATGCCTTCCGGGAAGCTTTGCTTGAGCTCGGCCATTCGTGCCCGTACATCGTTGGAGATGTCGATGGCGTTGGAGCCGGGACGCTGGAAGATCGGGATCGCTACCGCAGGCTGATTATTGAGCAACGAGCGCAGCGCATACTGGCTGGAGCCCAGTTCGATGCGTGCGATGTCCTTGAGGCGAGTGATTTCGCCATCGGCACCGGCGCGCACGACCACGTTTTCGAACTCTTCCTCACTGACCAGGCGGCCCTGGGTGTTGATCGACATCTGAAAGCTGGTGGCATTCGGCGAGGGCGGGGAGCCCAGCTGGCCAGCGGCTACCTGACGGTTCTGTTCGCGAATCGCATTGACCACATCAGTGGCGGTCAGGTTGCGTGAGGCGGTCTTGTTCGGGTCGAGCCAGACCCGCAGCGAATAATCGCCCATGCCGAACAGCTGCACATCACCGACTCCGCCCAGTCGCGCCAGCTCATCCTTGATGTTGAGCACGGCGTAGTTGGACAGGTACAGCATGTCGTAGCGCTTGTCCGGCGAGGTCAGGTGCACAACCATGGTCAGGTCGGGGGAGGCCTTGTCCACGGTGATGCCGATGCGTGTCACTTCTTCAGGCAGCTTCGGCTCGCTGCGGGTCACGCGGTTCTGCACCTGCACCTGCGCATTGTCCAGGTCAGTACCCAGTGCAAAGGTGATGGTGAGGGTCAGCTTGCCATCGGCAGTGGCCTGCGAAGACATATAGAGCATGCCTTCGACACCGGTAATTGCCTGTTCCAGTGGCGAGGCCACGGTTTCGCCGATCACCTTGGGGTTGGCGCCGGGGAAGTTGGCGCGTACCACCACGGTTGGCGGCACGACTTCCGGGTATTCACTGATCGGCAGCTGGAACAGCGAGATGGCACCGGCGATCAGGATCAGCAGCGACAACACTGCGGCGAAGATCGGCCGTGAAATAAAGAATTTGGAGAAGTTCATCGGACGAGTCCCTTAGCCGCGCGGCGCGGCAGCGCTGGCGATTTTGACGGCCGCTTTGGGCGCCACTTGTGGCAGGTTGCTGGCTTCAAGGGCCTGGCGTTGTTTGAGCAGTGCGGCGAGGGTGTCGGCGCTGGCCATCGGAGTGACTTCAGGGTCTACAGGCTGGCCGGGACGTACGCGCTGCAAGCCTTTGACGACGATGGTGTCATCCTTGCCCAGGCCGTTACGCACAATGCGCAAGCCTTCGATTTTCGGTCCCAGCTCGACAGCCCGGTAGGCAGGCTTGTTGTCCTTGTCCATGACCAGCACAAACTTCTTGCCCAGGTCGGTGCCCACTGCTTCGTCATTGATCAGCACGGCCGAGTAAGTGCCGCTGCCCACCAGTTTCAGGCGCGCATACAGGCCGGGAGTGAACGCACCGTCGGCGTTATCGAACACGGCGCGGCCACGAATGGTGCCGGTCCTCGGGTTGACCTGATTGTCGACAAAGTTCATCTGGCCCAGATGCGGGTTGCCGGGTTCGTTGGACAGCCCCAGATACACCGGCGTGCTCTGACCGCGCTGGCCTTTGCGGGCCAGTTCGGTGTACTTGAGGAACACACGCTCGTCTGCGTCGAAGTAGGCGTAGACCTTGTCGGTGGAAACCACGCTGGTCAGGGCGGTGACATCGGCGGTGACAATGTTGCCGGCGGTGATTTCGGCACGACTTACGCGGCCTGAAATCGGTGCGGTGACACGGGTGAAACTGAGGTTCAGTCTAGCCAGGTCCAGTTGCGCCTGAATGGCCGCGACACCGGCCTTGGCTTCCTGCGCCGAGGTGGTACGCGATTCGGCCAGCTCGGCGGAAATCGCATTGTTGCTGCGCAGACGCTCGCCACGCTGGGCTTCGCTGTCACTGCGCGAAGCGACTGCGCGGGCCTGTTGCAACTGGGCTTCGAGGCGGCGGACTTCCGACTGGAAGGGGCGAGGGTCGATCTGGAACAGCAGGTCGCCTTTCTTGACCAGCGAGCCGTCGGTGAAGGCTACCTGATCGATCTGACCGGAGACTCTTGGGCGAACTTCGACCGTTTCAGGTGCTTCGAGACGACCGGTAAATTCATCCCACTCGTTGACTGGCTGTTCCAGTACCTTGGCCACACTGACTTTGGCTGCGCCAGGCGCACTGGTGGCTTCCGGCGCACGGCCGCAGGCACTGATGATGATCAAGGCGAGGGCGGTGAGAGGGTAGCGCAGATGGCTGATTGTCTGGTGCATGGGAAGTTCCGCCAATAGTGAAGAATGGGGCGGATTCTGTTGCGCACGGGGTGTTATTAACGAATCGAATAAACCGAAGGTTACTATCACTGGCAATGATGAGTACCCATAGGTCTTCGAAAAGCTGCAGCCGGGTGACCCGCAGGGTGGATAGCGGCCAGGCATTCGGGGCTGAGAATGCTCCCCTTATGGTGAGCCAAAAAAGCTCATGTCATATTGCTATCTCTTCGATCAGTCTTTGCAATCGCCGCGGCTATCAAGTTCGCCAGCGAACAGTCGATCCTTGGTTGTTACGATAAATCCCGAGGAAAAGTTTGATGAAGTCGACATGGCTGGACAATTTGAAGGTCAGCAAAAAGCTGAGTGTAGGCTTCGGTCTGATACTGCTGGGTGTGCTGACGGTCACCGCGATCGGTTACCTCAGCACCAACCTGCTGATCGAGCGGCTGGGCAAGGCAGCCAGGGTTTCTGAGGTGAAGGCCGATGCGCTGAGCCTCAGGATCGCTGCGCAGGCCTATACCGCCAAGCCTGACGCGAGTAATTCGCAGGGCTACACGGCCGCCCTGGACAATCTGGGCAAGACCATCGAGGAAGGCCTGAAGATTCTGACCGTTCCGGCCAACGCCGATATCCTCAGAGGTATTCGCGATCAGGCGGGTGGCTTGAGACAAACGTTCAGTCAATTGGTCGATAACAATCGGCAAATTGATCAGGCCATGCAGCCGCTGATCACCATTTCCGAACAAGTGAGCGGAAGCTTTGAGACACTCCTGCAAAAGACCTTGGACGACGTTTCCCGCTCGCTGGATCAAAGCGGTATCGACCAGGTAAAGATTGCTGGCGACCTGCGCAATGGCATGACCAATTTTCGCTTGGTGTTTCGCCGTTATATCAGTATCCCGACTGCTGAAAACAGGCAGATCACCTTCGATGCTGCCGACTCACTGATCGCTCAGGTGAGCAGTGCGCGCAACCAATTGCCGAACAAGGCCGGCCCGGCGGTGGATGAGGCGCTCGCGGCGCTGCAACAGTACAAGTCGTTGATGGTCTCCATCTCGCAACTGATGCAACAGAACGATCAGATTCGCGACAGCCTTCGCCAGCAGTCAATGGACGTCGTCACCAGTACCGAAAAGCTGATGGCGGGCCAGGTAGTCAGTGCCAATAAAGAAAAAGACAGCGCCGTAACCCAGTTGCTCACGGTGGCGGTGATCGTATTGCTGCTGGGCATCTTCGCGGCGATTCTGATTACCCGTCAGATTACCCGTCCGCTCGATTCCACGGTGATCGCTGCGCGTCGAATTGCCGACGGCGATTTGACCAATGACCTCAGCACCACTCGCCAGGATGAGCTGGGCCTGCTGCAAAACACCATGCAACACATGACCGTATCGCTGCGTACCCTGATTGGCGGTATCAGCAATGGTGTGACACAGATCGCCACGGCGGCCGAGGAGCTTTCAGCCGTCAGCGAACAGACCAGCGCGGGCGTTACTCAGCAGAAACTGGAAGTCGACCAGGTGGCGACCGCCATGAACCAAATGGCGTCCACCGTTCAGGAAGTGGCGCAGAACACTGAAGATGCATCGCAGGCCGCCAGACAGGCCAGTGACCGCGCAACCCACGGCAGCAGTGTGGTGCAAAACGCCACGCGTGAAATCAGCCAGCTTGCCGGTGAAGTGGGGCAACTGGGCGAGGCCATGCAGCGCCTGATTCAGGACAGTGACAAGATCGGCGGTGTCATTGATGTGATCAAGGCGGTCGCGGAACAAACCAACCTGTTGGCCCTCAACGCGGCGATCGAAGCCGCACGTGCGGGTGAGCAGGGGCGCGGCTTTGCCGTGGTGGCCGATGAGGTGCGCTCGCTGGCTCAGCGTACACAGTCATCCACGACTGAAATCGAGGCGCTGATAAAGTCCTTGCAGGATGGCACCGGCGCGGCATCGGATCTGATGAATGCCAGCCGTCAACGTACCGAAGGCACCGTGGCGCTGGCGCGGCAGGCCGAAGAATCGTTGCTTGAAATCACTCATTCGATTGTGACCATCGAACAGATGAGCCAACAGATTTCTGCTGCCGCTGAAGAGCAGAGCGCCGTCACCGACGAAATCAATCGCAGTGTCATCAGCGTACGGGACATCGCCGACCAGTCGGCTACGGCCACCGAACAAAGCGCAGCGTCTACCGTGGAGCTGGCGCGCCTGGGCAGCAACCTGCAGGACATGGTTGCGCGTTTCCGGATCTGATTGTCGCCACTTTCAAAAAGTCGCGAGGCCCAAAAGTCTCATCCTGTAAAAAGAGCGGCGCTGGCAATCAGCGCTGCTCCACCCTCTGCAGAAACCTTCGAGTCCGCTCGTTTTGCGGATTCAGCAGAATTTCGCTCGGGGTGCCGTCCGCCACGATGCGCCCGCCCTCCATGAACAGCACCCGGTCAGCGATGTCCTGAGCGAATTTCATCTCGTGGGTCACCAGTAACATGGTCATCTGAAACTCGTGGGCAATCGAGCGAATTACCGCCAGTACCTCGCCGACCAGCTCAGGGTCGAGCGCTGACGTGACTTCATCGAACAACATGACCTGCGGACGCATGGCCAGTGCTCTGGCAATCGCTACACGTTGTTGCTGACCACCGGAAAGCTGGCTCGGATAGGCATCGGCCTTGTGAGCAAGCCCGACCAGCCCGAGGTATTGATGCGCGCGTTCAAGGGCCTCTTCGCGAGGCAGTCTGAGTACCCGTAGTGGTGCTTCGGTGACATTTTCCTGCACGGTGAGGTGTGGGAACAGATTGAACTGCTGGAACACCATGCCTACCCGATGTTCCACCGGAGCCTTGCGTGCGCCAGGCCAGTGCCATCCGGATGTGCGCGCGGGCACTGCTTCGCCTGCGACTTCTATGCTGCCTTGCTGATAGTTTTCCAGCCCCTTGATGAGGCGCAATACCGTTGATTTACCCGAGCCACTGGGGCCGATCAAGGCGACTTTCTGACCTTGAGGAATGCTCAGGTCCAGATGGTCGATGATCCGGTTGCGGCCGAAGTCCTTGACCACGTGTTTCAGCTGTATCTGCGCAGTGGTGACGGGTGGGGTTGCGGTGTGTGCGAGATCAGACATGGCTGCGCCTTTCCAGGTATTTGAACAGCAACGAGGTCGGCACACTGATCGCCAGAAACATCAGCGCCATCACTGTGTACGGTTCGTTGTAACGATAGGTCATGCCGGCGACCTGCTTGGCAGCCTGAAACAGTTCAGGGATGGTGATCACCGCCAGAAGCGGCGTTTCCTTGAACATGCCGATCAGGTAATTGCCGAGCACCGGCAGCATGGGTTTCAACGCCTGCGGCAGGATGATGCGCCGCCAGGTGTCGCCACGATTGAAATCAAGGGCGCGTGCGGCTTCCCACTGTCCGGCCGGGATGTCGTCAATGGCACCGCGATACGCTTCGGCGATATAGGCCGCGTAATAGCAGCCAAGACCTATCACACCGGTGGTGATCGCCGGGAAGGTGATGCCCGCCAGCGGCAGCGCGAAGAACAGCACATACAACTGGACCATCAACGGCGTATTACGGAAAAAGCTCAGGTAGCCTTTGCTCAGGCGATGCACGATGGTTATCTGCGAGCGCAGTGTCAGGGCCAGGATCAGACCGAGCAAAACCGCGAGCAGGAACCCCAGCACCACGACCTGCACGGTCACCAGCAAGCCCTGAAACAGCTCCGGCAGAATCGACCAGACGAATGCGATATCAAACTCCATCGTTCATCCCCTGGCCGTGCGCCACGCGGTGGCGTGCTGCTCATAACGCTTGACCAGCCAGCTCAATGGCCAGGCCATCACGAAATAGCACACCAGCACGATGCTCCAGATCAGCGTTTGCTGGCCCAGCGTGGTGATCAATTGACTGCCGGTAAAGGTCAGGTCGGTGAGGGTGATGAGTGAGACCAGTGACGTGGTTTTCAGCAGCTCGACCAATTGATTACCCATCGGCGGGATCATGAACGGCAGGGCCTGCGGCAGAATGATTCGCCGAAACGCGCTTATCGGCCCGAAGTCCAGCGCACGCACAGCGTCACGTTGACCCTGGCTGACGTTGATCAATGCCGAACGAATGATTTCCGCGCCATACGCCGAAAACGTCAGGCCCAGCCCCAGCACGCCGGTGGTCATGGGGGACAGGCGGATGCCGAACAGCGGCAGAATGAAGAACAGGTAAAACAGCAGCACCAATGCCGAGATGCCACGCAGCACCTCGACATACACCGTGGCGAACCAGCGTAACGCCCGGAATGGCGACAGGCGCATCAGGGCGATTACAAACGAGAGCACCAGTACCAGCAGTTCGGCAAGCACGGTGATCTGCAGGGTGATCCAGGCGCCGTGGGCCAGTTGTCTGGCAATGAAACCTGCGGTTTCCAGTGTTGCAGCATCAACAGGCATGGCCGTACTCGTGTGGGTCAGGGCCGTTTACTGCGCGCCCTTGCGGGGCGGGGCAGATCATGGGTTGCAGCGTTGGGCTGCGGTGATGGCCGGGTCAGCCAGTTCGTTTTCGGTATAGCCGTACTTCTGCAGGATTTTCAGCAGCTCGCCCGACGCCCGGAGTTTGGCCAGTTGTTCGTTGAAGGCCTGTTCGAAGGCCGGATCGTTTTTTGGCAGGCCGTAGGCGTGGTAATTCCAGCCCGGTTTGCCACTGGCGTCCGGAATCTGCTCGAAAGGCAAGGCGCGCTCGATGTCCGGACTGTTGGCTTTCTTGATCAGGCTGATGACTTCGGCGTCCGGGAAATACACCACGTCCACGCGACCCGCCTGCAAGGCGGCCAATGCCTCGGTGTCCTTGTCGAACAACACCACGTTGCCGTTGGCGATACCGCTGTCTTTGGCTTCCTGAACCTGATTGCTGCCAGGTTGAGTGGCCAGGCGCACCTTGGCGTTGCTGGCGACGTCCTTGAGGCTGTGCAGGTTCAGCGGGTTACCGGTTTTGACAATGAACGCACCGCCGGATCGCGTCACCGGGTTGGAGAACGCAATGACCTTGCAGCGATTCGGATTGATGAACAGGCCTGCACCGATCAAGTCGAAACGACCTGCTGCCAGACCCGGCACCAGCGAACCGAAGTCAGTGATAGGCGTCTCGATCTGCTTGATGCCCAGCGGTTCGAGAATCGCCCGCAGTATCTCGACGTTGGCCCCGGTGGCTTTGCCATCGGTGCCGATGTAGGCATAGGGCTGTTCATTGGCGATGCCAGCGGTCAGGCCGTCAGTGCGGCCTTTTTCCAGCAGTCCGGCCAGAGCAGGGAATGAAACGACGGCATTCAGCAGCAGCGCTGAACCCATCAGGGCTGGGAACGACAGGGGGGTGATGCCTTTCATTGCGGGTGCTCGAAGTAGGAGGATGGGGGCTTGTTGCTGATGCGGCCTGAACATGCGAGTCAGGTGCGCAAGGTAGCCTGGTCTTGCCTGCATCCTGCTTCGGCAACGTTTGATGCATAAGGCGAAACTCTATAGCTATTAAAAAAATAATTTAAATATCGATAAGGAATATGCATATACGCAGTCGCCGAGGCCATGGCTTTCAAACGTCGTGCGACCCATTGATGCAAGCCCAGGTATTTGTCAGTGCGTCCCTGTTTGTAACTCCAGACGCCGGCCAGGTATCGCGGCAATCAACTCCTGGGTGTAAGCCGCTTGAGGCCTGGCAAAAACATCCTCGGCCAGACCCTGCTCGACGGTCTTGCCATGCTTGAGCACCAGTACCTGATGGGCAACGCTGGCGACCACTGCAAGGTCGTGGGACACCAGCACGTAGGCGATGCCCGATTCGGCTTGCAGATCGACCAGCAAGTCGAGAATCTGCGCCTGCACCGACACGTCCAGTGCCGAAACCGGCTCATCGAGCAGCAGCAGATCGGGCTGCAGGGCCAGCGCTCTGGCAATGGCAATCCGCTGACGCTGGCCACCGGAAAGCTCGCGGGGCAGGCGGTCCAGATAGGCCACGGGCAACTGCACTCGCTCTATCAACCGGCGTGCGGCCTGCTCCAGTTCGCGGCCTTTGAGCAGGCCGAACGAGACCAGGGGTTCGACGATGCTTTCGAATAACGTGAAGCGTGGGTCAAGGGCCGCGAACGGGTTTTGCTGCACTAACTGGATACGCCGCCGCAGCGGTCTGAATTCGCGCCAGCCCAGGTCGGTGACATCCTGGCCGTCCAACTGCACTCGTCCGTGGGTGGGTTTTTCCAGACCCAGTGCGATGCGCAACGCAGTACTTTTACCAGAGCCGGACTCGCCGACGATGGCCAGGGTCTGGCCGGGATACACCTTGAAGTTGACGTCTTGCAGCGCCTGGAAGTCGGCGTCTTCGCCTTTCACGTAGGGCAGACGATAGGTTTTGCCGATGTTGCTCAGGCTCAGCAGAGGTGTGTCGCTGCTCGCGACCGGTCGCACTGTTGCCGGGCTCTTGCGCTGGCCGAAAGCCGGTGCTGCGGCGATCAGTGCGCGGGTATAGGCATGGCGAGGCGCGATGAGTATTCGTTGCGGAGGGCCTTGTTCGACCAGTTCGCCCTTGTTCATCACCAGCACTCGATCGGCCCGGTCGGCCGCCACGCCCAGATCATGGGTGATGATCACCAGGGAAATACCACGCTCGGCCACCAGACGTTGCAGATGATCGAGGATCTTGCGTTGTACCGTCACGTCCAGCGCGCTGGTGGGCTCGTCGGCGATGATCAGGCGAGGATTGCCCGCCAACGCGATGGCGATCAGCACGCGCTGACGCATGCCACCGGACAGTTCGTGCGGATACTGGCGGGCGCGCAATACCGGCCTGTCCAGACCGACCTGCTGCAGCAACTCCAGCACATCGGCATCCACTGCCGGGTAACGCCGGCCGTGGGGCTGAATCAGTGCTTCGGCGATTTGTCGGCCGATGCGCAGGGTAGGGTTGAGGCCGACCATCGGGTCCTGGGGCACCAGGCCGATGGTGCTGCCGCGAATTCGCCGTTTCTCGCGTTCGCCGGCATGGCCAAGATCGTGTCCATCGACGTGCAGCTCGCCGCCGGTAATGGCGGCATTGTCCGGCAACAGGCCGAGTATGGCGTTGGCCATCGTCGACTTGCCGGAGCCGGATTCGCCGACAATCGCCACGGTTTCACCTCGGGCGACCTGAAAGGATACGTTGCGCACGGCCTGGTTGATCTGGCCGTCGAAACGGTAAGCGACACTCAGATGACGAATGTCGATCAGTTGAGCGGTATCGGTCATCGTTGAGTCTCTTCCAGAGTGCGGGCGATGTGGTTGAAGCTGAACACTACGCCAACCACGAACAGGCCCGGCAGCAGCGACACCCAGGGTGCGGTTATCAGGAAGTGACGACCGTTGGCGATCAGCGTGCCCCATTCGGCAGCCGGTGGTTCGGCACCAAAGCCGAGGAAACTCAGCCCGGCAGTCGCCAGAATCGCTGCACCGAAATCCAGTGTGGCGAGCACCGCTACCGGGCCCCAGGCGTTCGGCAGGATGTGGCGCAGCAGGGTTCGCGTCCAGCTTGCACCGCCCAACCGCGCGGCCTCGACGTAAGGCAGGGTCTTGACGCGCAATACTTCGGCGCGGGTGGTGCGCGCGAATCCGGGGATGATCCCCACACCGACCGCAATGGCCACCGGAAGGGTGCCGAACCCGATGGCGGTGACAATCGCCAGCGCCAGTAGCAAGCCGGGCAGGGCCAGCAATACATCGATCAGACGCATGATCACTGCATCGATGCGCCCGCCTGCGAAACCGGAAATCACCCCCAGGCTCAGGCCACCGGCCATGGCGATGCCCACCGCCAGCAATGCGGCCTGTACCGAAAGGCTCGACCCGTGTACCACGCGGGTATAAAGATCACGGCCCAGCTCGTCGGTGCCAAACCAGTGCGCGGCATTCGGGGCGGCGAGCTTGTCGGCAGGCGAGGTGGCATAAGGTGCGTAGCTGCTCAGCAGATTGGGTGCCAGCGCGGCCAGCAACGCAAAGGCGACCATTGCCACAGCGAGCAGAAACCCCGGGCGGCGCAGCAGGGGCCTGGCGGCCTCCACGGCGCGACTCAGGCTGCTGCGTCGCTGCCACTGCGCGGCAGGTGCGTTTTTGCCGGGAAGGTTTTGACTGGGATCAACAAGGCGGGTCAGGCGCGCAAGGCGGTTGTCGAAGATAGTCATGGCGTCAGGAGACCTTTGGCGTGTGGGCGATGCGCGGATCCAGCGCGGGGTACAGCAGGTCAACGATCAGATTGACCACGACGAACGCAGCTGCAGAGACCGCAACGATGGCCAGTACCACCGGGATGTCCTGGCGCAAAACGGCTTCCTGGGCAAGTCGACCGACCCCGGAGCGGGCGAAAATGGTTTCCACCAGCACTGCGCCGGACACCGTGTTGCCGACCTGCAGGCCGATCAGTGTGAGCAGCGGCAGGGCAGCATTCTTGAACGCATGGCGGGCCTGAACCTGCGCGCGGGTCAGGCCCTTGGCATAAGCGGTGATGATGTAGGGCTCTTTCCAGACGCCCTGAAAGCCACGTTGCAGGACCTGGGCGTACACCGCGGCGCTTGGGATCGCCAGCGTGACGGCGGGCAATATAAGGCTGGAGAATCCCTGATTGCCGGTCGCCGGGAACCAGCCAAGAGTGAACGCGAACAGTTGAATGAACAGCAGGCCCATCCAGAAGACCGGCACCGAGAAGCCCAGCGACGGCAGGCGTGACAAGGCGACTTTCAAGGGCTGCCAGCGTACGTAGGCGGTGAGATACGCCAGACCTGTCCCGCCGATCAGTGACAGAACAATGGCCAGCCCCGCAAGGCTCAGGGTTTGTGGCAGACGCTCGATCAGTAATTCCGAAACCGGGCGGTTGAGCGTCAGCGAATTGCCGAAGTCGCCATGTAACGCTCCCCACAGCAAATCGACGTATTGCTCGAAGATGCCGCGGTCCAGTCCGTAATAGAGCTTGGCCTTGGCGAGGTCCTGCGCGGACAGGGAGTCGATTTCGACACCCGAGGCGCTGAGCATGATCGACAGGCTGTCGCCGGGCAGCAGGTAAAGAATGAAATAGGTGACGCTGTAGGCACCCCAAAGTACCAGTAGCGCTTGCGCGATCCGACTGAGGATATAGCGACTCATGGCGTTGCCAACTCGATGTCGTTGAACAGCGCAAAGCCTTCCGCCGTCCAGTGGAAATTGCGTACGTTTTTCGCCGTGGCGGCTTGCCAGACGCGCTCGTAAACCGGGATCGCCGAGCCCTCGTCGACCAGCAGGTCCTGCAACTCGCCATAAGCCCTGGCGCGCTGTTCGCTTTGCGTGGCGGTCAGTCCTGCGTCGAACAGCTCAAGGGCCTTGGGCAGTGTTTCCGGCGCGTAAAGGTTGGTCGCCAGCGTCGAGCTGTTGGCACTGCGCGGGTCGATGATGGTCTGCAGAATGATCGGGTCGGCGCGGGTCATGTAGGTGGACGTCAGGTCATAATTGCCTGCCGCATTGGCCGCAGCCCACTCGGCGGTGGTCACCACGTTAAGCTTGAGCTCGATACCCACCTTGCGCAGTTGATCCTGAATCAGCACATCACCAGCGGTTTCGGCGGGTGACAGGTTGTAGGCCAGCTTCAGGCGCTTGCCTTCCTTATGACGATAGCCGTCGGCGTTTTTCTGCCAGCCCGCAGCGTCGAGCAGGCGCTCTGCACCTTGAGGGTCGTAGGTCAGTTTGTCGGCCTGGCTTTTATAAAACGGCGTGGTGACGTCGTAGATGCCGGAGACCACCGGGAATTGCGGGTTGTAAACGGTGGCTGCGTAGGTCTTGCGGTCGATTGCCTTTTGCAGGGCCAGGCGCACGTTGCGGTCGGCAAGAATGCGATTGCCACGCGTGTTGGGGTACAGGTTCAGCGCAGGTCCTGGCAGCGAACGGCTCTGAATGGTCGCGCCCCTGGACTTGAACAGGTTGAGGTCCACCTCGGAGAACGGATTGCGCGGCCAGAGGATATCGACCTGCCCCTGAACGAACTGGCCGTTACGGACGCTTTCTTCCGGCACGTAGCTGACCTCGACCGCATCCAGATGCGCCTCGCCCTTGTTCTGCGCATTGGCCGATGGCCAGGCATAGCCCTTGCGTTTGATCAGGCGCAAACCGCTTTCAGGCGTGTAGCGCTCCAGCACGAATGGCCCGGTGCCAATGATCGCGCCCAACGAACGCTCCTTGACGCTGAGTGCGTAGGACTCTGGAGCAAGAATGGCGAGATTGGTGGTGGAGGTGGCTTGCAGGAAGCCCGCGTTGGGTTGGGCCAGCACCAGTTTGATGGTGAAGTCGTCCAGTACCTCGGCGTGGTCGTAACCTTTGAGGTAAGTGGCGCCGAAGGTGGCTGGCAGTTGTGCGGCGAACGACTTGTCCGCGTCGTAGGCCGTCTTCACCGCTTGAGCGTCGAAACGTGTGCCGTTGCTGAAGGTCACGTCCTTGCGCAAGTGAAAGGTATATTCCAGCACGTTGTCACTGACTTCCCAGCGTTCTGCCAGCCAGGGAATGATCTTGCCGGTCTGCGGGTCCTGATCGGTCAGGGACTCGGCAATATTGCGCAGCACCACCCGATGCTCCAGCCAGTACACCTGAAAGGGGTCAAGGCTGACCAGCGTGGTGTTGTCTCTGAAGAACGCCACTTTGAGGGTTTTGGCTGCCTGGCCGTCCGGGCCGGAGGGTGAGCAGCCGAGCAGGGTAATGGCCGTGAAGGCGGCGAGCAGCAGGCGCGGGAGGAACGTGCGCCCAGTCATCGCAATGCGCTCCGGGGGGCGAGTCCAGTCGAAAAAGTCGAAGGCGGTGTACGGCGCATGGAAGGTCCTCTTCAAGTCGAGCACAGTGCTTCAGCACTGATTTCTTAAGACCGTATTCTTATGGTCATGCGCTGTAAAAGTCTTTTTTCTTCTAAGCTAATATAGATTTTTGTGATTAATTTATTTTTTATTATGCTTATTTAGTATCTTTTAAGGCTTTATGTTCTTGGCAAACAGCGCTTTGTCAAAAACGAGACTTTTGGTCGTCGTCACTGAGTCCGATCAAAATCGTCCCTTTCATCGGCCAGACCGACGCCCGAAGTTGCAGGTGGCTACTGGCAAATGCCCTGCGACCACTTGCACGCGATAAACCATGCAGCGATGGCGACGTCACTGGCGCTTGGTCGAAGACAATCTACGCTTGAGGTCGCAGAGACACGCCAGGGCAGGCGGACGGTGTCCTCTGGTCACCTCACAGTATTCAGGATTGAAAACGAGTGTCTGATTGATGAAGAAAAGCTCTCTCACGTGGCTCGTTGGCTGGATGGCTGTGGTTCTGCTGGCCGGGCTCAGCGTCAGCTTTATTGCCAGCCATGAACAGCGCAGATCGATCGATACGCGTATAGAACAGGCGCTCAAGGAGGCCGGAGAGGGCATCGGCGATAACTTGCAGGCACGACTCAGGGTGTACGAGTACCGTCTTCGAGGCCTGCGCGGTGCCGTTCATATGCTGGACCTCGAGCATATCAACAGCAGTCAGATGAGCCGCTACAGCAAAGGGCGCGATATCGAGAAGGAATACCCTGGCGCGCGCGGGTTCGGCTTCATCCGTCGTGTCGCGGCCAGCGATGAGGCCGAATTCGTGAGGCGTGTCAGGGCAGATGGCAGGCCGGACTTCAGTCTTGGTCGGCTGGGTCCCCAGCAGGGAGACCGTTTCATCATTCAATTCATCGACCCGCTGACCCGCAACGTCCAGGCACTGGGGCTGGACATCGCCTCCGAGGAGCATCGTCGCGATGCAGCCCTTCAGGCCATGCGCAGTGGCGCTGCCACCCTGTCGGCGCCCATTACCCTGCTGCAGGACAATGATGACCACTTGCGTGCTTTCCTATTCCTGTTACCGGTTTACAGCACCCCTGAAACCCCGACCGATATCGCCCTGCGCGAAACATCCCTGATCGGCTGGACCTATGCGCCGTTGGCCATGCGTGAGGTGATGAGCAATCTGGACCCTCTCAACCACAGAGTGCACTTGAAGCTTTATGACGTCAGTGAAGGCCAGCATCTGATCTACCAGACTCCGGAAAGCGGTCATGAGCAGGAGGTCTTGCAGACCTATGCTTTCGAACGAGACATCTATGGCCGCGTGTGGCGCATGGAGGTAGGCGCTCACCCGGCATTTGCCGAGGCACTCGATCCGGTTCCGGCGGGCAGGGTGTTCATCATCGGCACATTGGTCAGCCTGATGTTGACGGTGCTGGTTGGCACCCTACTGTTGTCCCGTCAGCGCAAACAGCAGGTGGTTGCCGGTCAGGCCAGGCTGGCCACTATCGTCGAAAACTCCAGCGACGCGATCATCGGTGAAGCCCTGGACGGTCGGATCATCACCTGGAACCGGGCTGCCGAGCAGATGTTCGGCTATGACGAGCACGAAGTGCTGGGCTGTCCATTGGCGCCACTGCTGGTTCCGCCAGATCTGGTTCATGAAGACGAACAGTTGTTGGAAAGGGTGGCCCGCGGTGAGCGAGGCCCGACGCTGGAAACCCGGCGTCTGCACAAGAACGGTCAATTGATCGATGTGACCATTACCTGCAGCTTCATCCGCGAGACGGACGGCACCATACTCGGCGCGGCGAAAATGATGCACGACATCACCGACCGCAAGCGCGTCGAACGCTACCTCATGGAGTTCAACGCACAGCTTGAGCAACAGGTCAGCGAGCGCACTGCAGAGCTGTCCAGAGTGGCGGGTTTGCTGCAGGGGGTGCTGGACGCCTCTTCGGAGGTTTCGATCATCGCTACCGATATGCAGGGGCAGATCTTTGTGTTCAATCGGGGCGCCGAATTGCTGCTGGGCTACAGCAATGCGGAAATGGTCAGCGGTAACGGTCCAGGCGTGTTTCATCTTCCTGAAGAAGTGGCCGCACGCTCCGCTGAGCTGAGTCGTGAATACGGCACCCCGATCGAAGGCATTGACGTCTTTTGCTACAAGGCATCCCTCGAAGGTTCGGAAACCCGACAATGGACCTACGTACGCAAGGATGGCACGACGGTCCCTGTGCTGATGATCATCACCCCGATCCGTACCGCCGATGGAGAACTCATCGGTCATCTGGGTATCGCTCAGGACATCACCGAACGGCTGCACCATAGCGCCGAATTGCACGCGGCCAAGTCCAGCGCCGAAGCTGCCAATGCGGCCAAAAGTCTGTTCCTGGCCAACATGAGCCATGAAATTCGCACGCCCATGAACGCCGTGATCGGCATCTCCCACCTGCTGCACAACACCGCCTTGAACGACCAGCAACGCCAGTTGCTGACCAAGCTGCAGATTGCGGGCCGGACCTTGTTGGGGATCATCAACGATATCCTCGACATCGCCAAGATCGAGGCGGGAGAGATGCGGCTGGAACATAACCCCTTCAGCCCTCGACAACTGCTCGACGAACTGGGCGAGCTATTCACGCCCCAGGCGCAGGAGAAAGGCCTGCGTTTTTCTGTCAGCGTCGTGGCATCGCTGCCTGGCCAGTTGATAGGAGACGCATTGCGGGTCAACCAGATCCTCATGAATCTGGTCGGCAATGCGCTCAAGTTCACCACAGTCGGCGGAGTCGATGTGACAGTGAGTCGTGAAGACGATCACGCCGATACCTGCTGGTTGCGCTTCTCTGTGCAGGACACGGGCTGTGGCATACCGGCCAATGTACTCGGCCAGCTGTTTGCGCCGTTCACACAGGCGGATGCGTCTACCACGCGGCGTTTTGGCGGCACCGGACTGGGTTTGTCGGTGGTGCGCGGGCTGGCCGAGCAGATGGGCGGCCGGATAGGGGTGGAGAGCGAACTCGGCACCGGCAGCGAGTTCTGGGTGGAGTTGCCGTTTCAGAGCAGCCAGAGCGATCTGGAGCCGTCCGGCCCGGGAAGCAGTCTGGAGGTCATGCTGCTCAGCGACGACGTACAGTCGTCCACGGCGCTGCAACGGTTATGTCGCGGCCTGGGCTGGCGAGTGGCAAGCCTGACCGACGAACAGGCGCTGCACGTGGCCTTGCAAGAGCGTAATCACGTCAACGCGCCATTGCCGGATGTGTTGTTGGTGGACTGGCAGCAGCCGCAGGTTGAGCAGGTGCAACAACTGATCGAGGCGACGCCGCTTCCGGTCATTCTGGTGAGCCCGTCCGGGATCCGGGAAGAACTGCTCCCTCTGGTCGACAAGGTATTGCTCAAGCCGCTGGACAGCTCGGCCTTGTTCAACGCGGTCAATGCCTGTATCGCCAAGTACCAGGGCAGCACCGAAAGGGTCATTCAGGCCACGCGAATGGATACCTCCATGACGCTCTGGCTGAGTGGATTGCACCTGCTGCTGGTGGACGACAGCGAGATCAATCTGGAGGTCGCCAGCCTGTTGTTGCAGCAACAGGGCGCTGTGGTTCAGACCTGCAGCAATGGTCTGCTGGCCCTTGAACGACTGCGTCAGACGCCAGATGTCTTCGATGCCGTGCTGATGGATGTGCAGATGCCGGAAATGGATGGTTATGAGGCCACGCGGCGCTTGCGCAATGAACTGGGCCTGACACGATTGCCTGTGCTGGCGTTGACCGCAGGCGCCCTGGCAGAGGAGCGGCGACAGGCCGAGCTCGCGGGTATGGATGACTTCCTCACCAAGCCTCTGGACCCCGCCGCCCTGATCCGGGCGGTACGTCGTGCCGTCGAGCGTGTTCGAGGCGCTCCGCTGGCGGTCGGCACCTTGCTGCAGGAAGCCCCGACAGGCTCTGCATGGCCGGTGATCGAAGGTATCGACACCCAGGAGGTCGCCGCTCGGCTAGGCAATGATGTGCCCTTGTTTCTCTCGTCCCTGCGGCGCTTTTTCAATGAATTTGCCGCGTTCGGCGAGAGCGAGAGCCTTCTGGCACGGGCGCGACAGAGCCCCGATCAAACGATGGCTGACCTGCACAAGCTGCGCGGTGCTGCGCTGCTGCTCGGCGCTAGGCAATTAGGGCTGCATGCCGGGCAGGCGGAAGCCCTGCTGCGCCACGGTACGGACCCTGAGCCGGCTCTGCGGGGTGTGAGCGCCGCTTTCCGTGCTTTGCAAGACCGCACGCCGGTGCTTGAGGAAAGGACACCGGCCCCGCGTATCGATGCGGATCCCGATGCCTCCCGACAGGCGTTATCGACCTTGCGTGAATTGCTTGAAAACCGTGATATAGCCGCGCTGGACCAGTTTCCGCTGGCTGCTGTCGCGCTTCAGGAGCTGGCCGGACAGGCACTGGTCGAACAGCTCTGGCAAACCATTGAAGGACTCGAGTTCGAACAGGCACTGCACCTGCTCGAACGTGCCGACTTATAAAAAGGAGCTTCGTCCATCATGCAACCTGTACCTAGCCTGCTGATTGTCGATGATGATATTTCCGCCATTCGTGTGCTGAGCAAAGTTCTCAATGGCCTGGGACAGATTCGTTTTGCCACGGGTGGCGCCCAGGCCCTGAAGATGGTCCGGGACATGCGTCCGGACCTTATCCTTCTCGACGCCGAGATGCCTGGAATGAGCGGGTTTGAGGTCTGCGAGACGCTAAAGGCCGATCAACTGCTGGAAGACGTCCCGGTCATCTTCATCACCAGCCACACCGAAACCCGCATCGAGGAAGCCGGACTGGCGCTGGGTGCGGTGGATTTCATCGGCAAACCCATTCAGCCGTTGATCGTCACGGCGCGCGTAAAGACCCACCTGCGCCTGAAAATGGCGATGGACCAGCTCAACCTGCTGGCCCAGACCGATGGGCTGACGGGGCTGGCCAACCGGCGTTTTCTCGACGAGAGCATCGAGCGTGAATGGCTGCGCGTGCGGCGCAATCAGGGGGCATTTTCGCTGCTGTTGCTCGATATCGATTTCTTCAAGCGCTACAACGATCACTATGGCCATTTGCAAGGCGATGAGTGCCTGATTGCCATTGCCCATGCCGTGAAACATTGCGTGCACAGGTCTACCGATCTGGTGGCCCGTTATGGGGGCGAGGAGTTCGCCGTGCTATTGCCGGATACCGGCGCAGAGGGTGCCTGCCGGCTGGCGGAGGAAATCGTGGAGCACATTCATGGCCTTGCCAGGCCCCATGAAACCAGCGACCTGGGCCGGGTGACAGTGTCGGTGGGGGTGGCAAGTCTGGAGGCTGGCGCGCTGCCCATCCCGCGCCCGGGCGTGGCGGCCGGTACTGCGCCTGACTCGATTGCAGCAGCATTGCTGGCGGAAGCCGACCGGGCCTTGTACCGGGCCAAGCATGAAGGACGAAACTGCAGCCGGTTTGAGCCGATACAGGTTGCACCATGGCACTGACACCTTGCTTCAAACCGTATTTTTCTTGAGCTCTGCTTCAAGGCGGTCGACGAACAGGCGTACCCGGTGAGGTACGCGCTGGCGGGTCGGCAATACGGCCGTCACCGACAGTTGCTCGGGGGTGACGTCTTCGAAGTGTATCTGCAGAAGGCTGCCTGCACGGATTTCCTGCTGAACGTCCCAATAGGTCAGCATGGCCAGCCCCAGGCCCTGTTTGCACGCCGTGCGCACCGCTTCGACGCTGTTGGCCGAGAACGTACCCTGAGCGCGAATGGCCACCGGCTCGCCCTCTCTGATGAACGTCCAGTAAGGCATCGCATGCAAGGTGATGCATGGGTGTTGGCGGAGCTCGTCGAGTACCGATGGCTGGCCGCGCCGCATCAGGTAGTCGGGGCTTGCACACACGACCCGTGGGTTGGGCGCCAGCGATCTGGCCACCAGCGAGGAGTCACGTATCGTGGCGATCCGAATGGCGACATCGATGCCTAACCCGGCGATGTCCACGATGCTGTCCGACAGTGTCAGGTCGACACTCAGTGCCGGGTTCTCCTGCATCAATACCGGCAGCAGCGGCATGATGACAGTCTGACCAAACACGCTGGGTGCTGTCACCCGCAACACGCCACTGGCCTTACCGGTATCGCCTTTCAGCGTGGCGCGGGCGGTTTCGCTGGTGTGCAGCATGGTTTTGGCGTGGGGCAGAAACACTTCGCCCTCCGGCGTCAGGGATACCGAGCGGGTGGTGCGGTGAACCAGCCTGACGCCCAGGTCGTTTTCCAGCGCAGCCAGACGCCTGGAGATTGCCATCGGCGACAACCCGAGTCGACGCGCCGCTTCCGACAGGCTCCTGCTGGAAGCAATGGCGGCGAACACCTCTATGTCAGATATTTGCACGGATTCTATCCATTTTCGTTAAAGCGCCTTATCTGCACGGCCGGGTTCCAATGGGCTGCGCCACCCCTTACCGTTGCTGCAGGTTCTGTCAATGACAGCGGGCAATTCGTAGCCGGTCTGCACAGTGAGGATTTGAAGTATGAGCGAGACAAACAAACACGTTACAGCTCCGTTCGATATCGGTCATCTGAAACTGAAGAACAGGTTTGCGGTGGCGCCCATGACACGCGTGAGCGCGGACGAGCAGGGCAGTGCAACGCAGGACATGACGCGCTATTACGAGCGATTCGCCAAGGGTGGTTTCGGCCTGATCGTCACCGAGGGTAACTACACCGATCGCCGTTTTTCCCAAGGCTACCGCTTCCAGCCCGGGCTCACCGATGACGAGCAGGCTCAGGCCTGGCGTGCTACGACCGATGCTGTGCACCGGCATGGCAGTGTCATGATTGCGCAACTCATGCACGCCGGCGCGCTCAGCCAGGCCAATCGCTTCGTCAGCGAGTCTGCGGGTCCTTCGGCCATTCGTCCCAAGGGCGAACAGATGGCGTTCTATTACGGCGCGGGCAGCTACCGGATCCCGCAAGCGATGAGTGACAAGGACATTGCCGAGGCCATTGACGGGTTCGCCCACGCGGCGCAACTGGCTATCGGCACTGCAGGCTTTGACGGTGTCGAGATACATGGGGCGAACGGCTACCTGCTCGATCAGTTTCTCACCGACTACAGCAATCAGCGCACCGATCAATGGGGCGGTGAGGTCGGACAGCGTCTGCGACTGACGCTCGAGGTCATCGCCGCAGTGAAAAAAGTCGCCGGGCAGGCACCGGTGGGCGTGCGTCTTTCACAAGGCAAGGTCAACGACTTTCAGCACAAATGGGCGGGGGACGAGAGCGATGCCGAAATCATTTTCGATGCGCTGGCCGATGCCGGCGTCGATTACATCCATGTGACCGAACATGAAGCATGGCAGCCGGCCTTTGCCCAGGGTGAAGCCAGCCTGGTCGAACTGGCCCGTCGCTACGCGCCGGGTGTTGCGCTGATCGCCAATGGCGGCCTGCACGATCCGCAAAAAGCCGACCAGGTGCTTCGCCAAGGTGCGGACATCATCGCAGTGGGCAAGGGTGCGCTGGCCAATCCGGACCTGCCAGAGTTGTTGCGTCAGGGCGCGCCACTCCGCGACTTCGATCCAGCCATTCTCGGGCCGATTGCCAATATCAAGGACAGCGAGCTGGCATTCAACGGGATGAATTGAACAGGTTTTCATAGGTGGGCTCGCTTCCGGTTCCAATCCTGCATTACCTTTGACTCTATCCTCCCTGGGGGGATAGAGTGCCGGTCTGAATTGTCCAGGCCAGAGCTCAAGCCATGAGTGAACACGACCATCCCCACGGCCATACGCACCAGTCCCACGAAGCTGTCATCAAGCGCCTGAAACGGGCCGACGGTCATTTGCGCGGCATCATCACCATGATCGAAGAAGGGCGCGAGTGCGTGGACATCGCCCAGCAACTGCACGCGGTCGAGAAAGCGGTGTGCCAGGCCAAGCGCACGTTGATTCAGGATCATATCGATCACTGCCTTGAAGACACGCTCGGTTCACTCGCCAAGGGCGAGCGGGCACCGCTGGAAGCCTTCAAGCAAATCACCAAATACCTCTAGGTCTCACATGCCCAACTTCGTCGAGCTGTTACAGCAAGGGGGGTCGCACGCCTGGCTGTATTTCCCCAGTGCCATTCTGCTGGGCGCGTTGCACGGGCTGGAGCCTGGGCATTCGAAAACCATGATGGCGGCGTTCATTGTGGCCATTCGTGGCTCTGTGAAACAGGCCGTGATGCTCGGCGTCGCCGCTACCGTTTCGCACACCGCCGTTGTCTGGCTGGTGGCAATCGGCGGGATGTATCTGGGCCAGGGGCTGGATGCTGAAACCACGGAACCTTACTTCCAGCTCGGGTCATCTGCCGTGATCATCGCCATTGCATTGTGGATGCTATGGCGCACCTGGCGTGGCGAGCAGTTGTATAAGGTCGAAAGTGCCAGGCTCAGCCACGGGCATACAGGCCATGGCCATGAGCACGGCGTGGACTCCCATGAGCACGAGCATGGTCACAATCACAGCCATGACCACAGTGATCTGGACGGCTTGAACCTGAGCGCCGAAGGCTATCAGGACGCCCATGAAAAGGCCCATGCCGACGACATTCGCAAGCGCTTCATCCATCGCGAGGTCAGCAATGGCCAGATCCTGATGTTCGGCTTGACCGGGGGGCTTATCCCTTGCCCAGCAGCCATCACCGTGTTGCTGCTGTGCCTGCAGGTGAAGCAGGTCACCTTGGGCGCGATGATGGTGATCTGTTTCAGCCTGGGTCTCGCCGTCACGCTGGTCACCGTTGGCGCTGCCGCCGCCATCGGTGCGCGAAAAGCCTCGAATCGTTTCCCCTGGCTCAGTGCAGCTGCTCGACGCGCACCTTACCTGTCCAGCGTCCTGATTATCTGTGTCGGGATGTATGTAGGGATCAACGGCTGGATCAGCCTGCATTCGTGAGCTGGCCTGGTGCTTGAGCGTGGCCGCTATCACAAAAATAATTTGTGAATCTTTAAAATATATATTGATTTTTATTGGTGTCGCCCGGCCTTAGCATGAGTGGAACTTGAATAAGTCGCCGGACAGCGAGCACGCTGTCAGGCTCACACGCCACCAAGAGCTGCAATCGGAGTCCTGATGAGTCTTTCTCCTTTCCACCTTGCAATCCCGGTTTATGACCTGGCCGCGACACGTGCCTTCTACGGTGAAGTGTTCGGTCTTTCCGAAGGGCGCTCCAGCGATCAGTGGGTCGACTTCGATTTCTACGGGCACCAGTTGGTGATTCATGAACACCCGAAAACCGCCTCTCAAGAGAGCGTGCACAGCAACCCGGTAGACGGTCACGACGTGCCGGTTCCGCACTTCGGCATCATTCTGGAATGGGCTCAGTGGGAAGCTCTGGCCGAGCGCTTGAAATCCTTCGGCACCGAGTTCGTCATCGAACCCTACATTCGATTCAAGGGGCAGGTGGGTGAGCAGGCCACCATGTTCCTGTTCGATCCCTGCGGTAATGCGCTTGAGTTCAAGGCGTTCAAGGACATGAGTCAGCTGTTCGCAAAATAGTAAAAAGCCTGGCGCACACTATGTTGCGCCAGGCCTGCTAGAGCGGGAGCAGCGCTAACGAGTCAGAGCGTGTTCGTTGATCAGTTGGACCAGCGCGGTTACCGGTTCGGTCAGGCTGCGGCGAGCGCGATGTACCAGCCCGATATCGCGATGGAACGTATGCTCTTTCAAGTCGATAGAGCGCACACCGGCGTGCCATCTCTGCAGGGTTGCCGTTTCCGGAACCAATGCGACGCCGACGCCGTTGGCGACCAGTTTCATAATCGCATCCAGTTCATCGAGCTCGCAGACTTCGCGCAGCGAGACATGGGTCTGGCGCAGGAACCTATCGACCTGTCGGCCACCAAATGACGATCGATCGTAACGAATGAATGGATGAGCCGAAATCAGTTCGGCCCAGTCATCCCCCTGCATGTCAGCAGGCACGATAAGGCGATAGGGTTCACGGACCAGCGTTGTCCAGCGCAAGTCGCTTTGCAGTGAGAAGGGCGGGCGGATGATCGCTGCCATGTCGATCTCGCCAGCATCCACCTGATTGACCAGGTCCATGGACAGGCCGGGAATGACGCGCGTCCTGCACGCGGAGAATTGCTGATGAAACCGAGCCAGCGCTTCCGGCAGAAAGGAGCGTTGTACAGAGGCAATTGCGCCGATGGTCACCAGCACGCTCGCGGGTAGCCCTACTGTCGTAGTGCCGAGGCTGCTGAACTGGCGCACCAGATCCTGACCTTGTAACAACACCTGCTGCCCCATGCGGTTGAGCTGGGCTGAACGTCCTTTTCGGTCGAACAGCTCGACGCCCAGTTCAGCTTCAAGGCGCTGCATCTGCGCACTGACAGCGGCCTGGGTGAGCCCGATCTTGCTGCCCGCCGCAGCGAACGTGCCTTCTCTTGCCACGGCGATAAACGTTTTCAGTTCTTTGATCATGGGCAAAGAATAATTGTATTTTTGCTAAAAATGCATTTGTTTATTTTGTTGTTGGCAGGTTGTCGCCGCTTCAGCGTCATAGGCGCCCGGGCGCTGCCTCAGACAAAAGGTACTCTTTCCTGGAACCAGGCAACGGCCTGGTTTTTGAATGCTTCGGCGGGCGGCGTTAACGGGTAGCGCTGATCGTAGGCCAGTACGATGCGCTGGGTGGGCAGCGTTTCGCGTATCGGGCGACACACCAAGGGCTGACCGTCGTAGCTGCGGTCGCCGAAGGGCCTGGTATAGGTCAGGGAAACACCGAATCCGTTGGCGACGAGGCTGCGCTGAAACTCGAAGCTGTGGGTGCGCTGGAGGCTTTGAGGCGACAGTCCATGCATGTTGAACAGGTCCAACACGTGTTGCCAGCTGTGGACCTGATCAGTAACTACCAGATTGCCTTCACTGAGTGCGTGCAGACTGACATCGGGCTCGTTTGCCAATGGGTGATCAGCCGCCAGCAGGGCATGGGCAGTCAGTTGACGCAACTCGATACACGCCATGTTTGCCGGCAGCCCCAGGTCGTAGGTCAGCGCCAGCTCCAGAGTACCTTCGGCGAGGCGCTTGCCCAGATAGTCGAAGCCGCCTTCGCGCATGTCGACCCTCACTCGCGGATGTTCCTGTTGCAGGCGCCTGAGGATCTGCGGCAGGCAATAGGGTGCCAGGTCCTCGTAACAACCCAGTACCAGCTCTCCGGAAAAGTCGTTGTTGTCGCTGCCGATGTCTGAAAACGTCCGGGCTTCGGCCAGAACCCGCCTGGCCTGGGCCATCACTGTGCGCCCGAAAGGCGTAAGCGATACGCCCAGTCCGCGTTGACGAACAAACAGCGGCTGACCAAAAAGCTGCTCGAGTTCGGTAATCGCCGTTGAAATTGACGGTTGGGAAACATGCAGCTCTTCGGCCGCCAACGTGAGATTGCCGTGTTTGGCGGCAGCGAGCGCATAACGGAGTTGTCGCAGACTGAACTTCATAAGAATTTCTTGGGTGATAAATCAATACATATTATTTTATCTTCGCTGAGTGTCATGAAATATTTGCCCTTGCCCACATTTATTCTTCTCCGAGGGAGTTTCAGGTCATGACACAACATTCGTTTGCCCTCACGACAGAAGACATTGAGGCCTTTCAGCGCGATGGCGCAATTTGCCTGCGCGGCGTTTTCCGCGACTGGATCGGCACCATTGCCGACGGAATCGAGCGCAACCTCGCCGAGCCGGGTGCTTACGCCAGCCGTTACGTCGAGAAGGATGACAAACCGGGCGGCTTTTTCGACGACTATTGCAACTGGCAGCGGATTCCAGAGTTTCGCGCCATGGTCGAGGATTCACCGGCAGCGTCTGTCGCGGCTGCCGTGATGCGCTCCAGATCGTCACAGTTTTTTCATGACCATGTTCTGGTCAAGGAACCCGGCGCGCAGAAGGCCACGCCATGGCACCAGGACATCCCTTACTATTTTGTCGAAGGTAGCCAGAACGTAAGCTTCTGGATCCCCGTGGACCCGGTGCGCGAGTCGACGCTGAGGCTGCTTGCCGGCTCACACCGTTGGGAGAAGGGCATAAAACCGGTGCACTGGGCCGATCAAAGCGATTTCTACAAAGATGCTGGCGGGTACCGCGACGCGCCGGATCCAGATACTGATACCGAGCAAGGCCTGCAGGTACTGGAGTGGGAGATGCAGCCGGGCGACGCGGTGCTGTTCGATTTCCGTACCGTGCATGGTGCTAGAGGCAATGCGTCGGCTCAGCGCCGTCGTGTCTTGTCGCTGCGCTGGCTTGGCGACGATATACGTTACTTCGAGCGTCCAGGACGGACCTCTCCACCGTATCCAGGGCATGCGATGCAGACCGGTCAGAGACTGCGCGAAGATTGGTTCCCGACGATACATCAAGGAGCTTGAGTTTCATGTAGATGAAACAGGTTCGCCACTGATGTGACGAGCATTTGCACTGCCATAACCCTGTTCACTGTGTTGGAGCGTGCGATTGTGAAGATCAGAAAAAACCTTACCGCCACACTGATTGCTCTCGGGCTGTTTGCCGGCAGTGCTGCAAGCCAGGCCGCCGGTTGGTGCGAGTCGGGTAAACCGGTCAAATTTGCCGGGCTCAATTGGGAAAGCGGCATGTTGCTCACCGACATGCTGCAGATATTGCTCAAGAACGGCTATGGCTGTGCGATCGATACATTGCCAGGCAACTCCATCACCATGGAAAGCGCCTTGAGCAATAACGATATTCAGGTACTGGCGGAGGAGTGGATCGGGCGAAGCGAGGTCTGGAACAAGGCGGCGGCCAGTGGGAAGGTAGTCGGTGTGGGGGCACCGATTATCGGGGCCACCGAAGGTTGGTATGTGCCACGTTATCTGGTCGAAGGCGATGCCAAACGCAACCTCAAGCCCAAGGCTCCCGATCTGAAGAAGATCGCCGACCTGACCCAGTACGTGGCGCTCTTCAAGGACCCGGAAGAACCGGACAAAGGCCGTTTCTACAATTGCCCGGCGGGTTGGACCTGCGAGTTGGAAAACAGCGAGATGCTTAAGAGCTATGGCCTGGAAGCCAGTTATACCAACTTCCGCCCGGGTACAGGCCCGGCGTTGGATGCTGCCGTTTTGTCGAGCTACAAGCGGGGCGAGCCCATTCTTTTCTACTACTGGTCGCCGACGCCGTTAATGGGACAAGTCGATCTGTTGAAGCTGGAAGAAAAGCCGGGCGTCGATAAGAAAATCAGCATTCAGGTAGGGCTTTCCAATGTCTTTCACGAGCAGGCACCGGAATTGGTAGCCGTTCTGGAAAAGGTCAATCTGCCGATCGACCTGTTAAACCAGAACCTGGCCCGCATGAGCAAGGAGCGTATCGATTCACCCAAGCTGGCGAAGATATTCTTCAAGGAGCACCCGGAAATCTGGCACACCTGGGTCAGTGACGCTGCTGCCAAAAAGATCGAAGCAACGCTTTAAGGCAAGAAAGGGCATGGATGCCCTTTCTCTTATCGCCGCTGGAGTGCTTGCGTACGCCACCAGCGACCTGGCCGGGCTATTGGTCAGTCTGCCTAATCGATGATATCGGCCACACCCTGATCCTCCCCGAGAAACCCGCCGCTCTGGTGCTGCCACAGCCGCGCATAGGTACCGTTTCTGCCCAGCAGTTCGGCGTGAGTGCCTTGTTCGATGATGCGGCCGTCGTCCATGACAATCAGCCGGTCCATGGCGGCAATCGTGGACAGACGGTGGGCGATGGCGATCACCGTCTTGCCCTGCATCATTTCATCGAGGCTTTCCTGGATTGCCACTTCGACTTCCGAGTCCAGCGCACTGGTGGCTTCGTCGAGCAGCAGGATCGGGGCGTTCTTGAGCATCACCCGGGCGATGGCGACGCGTTGGCGCTGGCCGCCCGACAGCTTGATACCGCGCTCACCCACCAGCGTGTCGTAGCCACTGTGGCCTTGCTTGTCGCTCAGCTGGCTGATGAACCCGTCGGCTTGCGCACTCGCCGCAGCGCTACGGATTTGCTCATCGGTCGCATCGGGACGTCCGTAGGCGATATTGTCGCGAATGGAGCGGTGCAGCAGCGAGGTGTCCTGCGTGACCATGCCGATGGCGCTGCGCAAGCTGTCCTGAGTAACGTGCGCAATGTCTTGCCCATCAATACTGATCGAGCCCTTGTCCACGTCATAAAAGCGCAGCAGCAGGTTGATGAGCGTGGACTTCCCGGCGCCGGAGCGACCCACCAGGCCGATTTTTTCACCTGGACGAATGCTCAGGCTCAGGGCATCCAGTACCTGGCGTTCGCCGTTGTAATTGAAGCTCACGTTATCGAAGGTGACCGCGCCGCCTCGGGTGACCAGAGCCTTCGCGTCCGGCGCATCCTGAACCTTGGGACCGCGAGTCAAGGTTTGCATGCCGTCCTGGACGGTGCCGATGTTCTCGAATAACGAGGTCATCTGCCACATGATCCAGTGCGACATGCCGTTGATGCGCAACGCCATGGCGGTGATCGCCGCAACCGCACCGGTGCCGACCTGGCCCTGGTGCCACAGCCAAAGGGCGTAACCGCCAGCACCCATGATCAGTGCGACCACCAGGGCCTGATTGACGATTTCGAACTGACTGACCAGACGCATCTGGCGCAAGCCGGTGAGCTTGAAGTCCTCCATCGCCGCGCGCGCGAAATGCGCTTCACGCTTGGAATGGGAGAACAGCTTTACTGTGGTGATGTTGGTGTAGGCGTCCGAGACACGTCCGGTCATCGATGAGCGCGCGTTGGCCTGCTCCTGCCCGACCTTGCCCAGGCGTGGCACGAAGTAGCGCATGGCCAGACCGAACAGCATCAGCCAGACAAGGAAAGGCAGCATCAGCTTCAAATCGAAGGCGCCGGCCAGGGCAATGATCGCGATGAAATAGACGCCGATACCGGGGACGATTTCGATGATGGTGAACAGCACCTCGCGCACCGACAGCGCTGTCTGCATCACCTTGGTGGTGACGCGGCCGGAGAACTCATCGGAGAAGAAAGACAGGCTTTGCCGCAACATCAATCGGTGGAAGTCCCAACGCAACCGCAGGGGCAGGTTGATCGCCAATACCTGGTGCTGCACCATCGTGCGCAATGCCACCAGCACGATGCTGCTCAGCAATACCAGGCCAATACCCCACAGCACGCTGCTTTCCTGCGCGGCCGTATCGCCGCCAGCCTGCCACGTGGACAACAGATCCACGACCTGCCCGAGGAAGGAAAACAGCCAGGCTTCGTAAATCGACACACCGGCACACAGCAGCGCAAACGCAAGGATGTAACCGCGTGCCCCTCGCGTGCAGGCCCAGAGAAACCGTGCCAGGCCGTCAGGTGGTGGCGGCACTTCGTCAGGCGGGAAGGGGTCAAGCCATTTTTCAAACGCGCGAAGCATGGTGTTCTCCAAAAAAATCAGTGCAAAGAGTCTGGCGTCCTCGACGCCTCCCGAACCTCTTCCATATTGAGCTTCAGGGTCAATGATTGTCGGCAACACTGCCCAGGCTGTCCCACAGTCTCATCACCTGGGTCACTGCGGCGTCCAGTGTGGCATGTGGGACACCGTCGCGCGCCAGTGTAGACAAGCCCAGAAGAAAACTGTCAAAAACGGCCGCGAGCGTTTCCGGTATTACCGTTGCGGGCAACTCGCCTGCCGCAACGGCGCGCTGGATGCAGGCCACGATACCTGTGCGGTTCAGATCCCTGGCCCGAGCAAGGGGTTCGGAAATGGCCTTGCTCTCGTCCGAGCAGGCGCTCATCAGCCCCAACGCCACCAGACACCCTTTAGGATGCCCAGGCTCACACTGCATTTTCGCTGAGTGACGAAGGGTGATTTCAATCGCGTCTCTGGGCGGCAGGGTCGTATCGAACAGGCTGTCGGTGACTCGGCCGTAGGTGTCGAGGTAGCGCTCCATCACTTCATTGAACAGGGCGTTTTTAGAGCCAAACGCTGCGTAAAAGCTCGGCGCCGTGATGCCGCCACCTATGTTTGCCTTGAGCTGGCTTAGGGAAGTTGCGTCGTAGCCGTGCTCCCAAAACAGGTGTAGCGCCTGGGTGATCGCCAAGTCACGGTCAAATGTACGCGGACGCCCCAGCTGTGCCATGTCGAGTCTCCTATGGAATTACTTAAATACTAATCGATACATAAGTCGTTGACCACCTGACTCCATCTGCCTATATTTGTACCGATCAGTATATTAGTGAGGGTTTTGCAATGATTACAGATGAGAAGCAGGGCGAAACACTCCCGCTGGGGGCGTTGCTGGCGCTGGCAATGACGGGTTTCATCTGCATTGTCACCGAGACTTTGCCGGCAGGTTTGTTGCCGCAGATCGCCGACGGGTTGGAGGTGTCTGCATCGTTTGCCGGGCAGATGGTGACTGTTTATGCGTTGGGCTCATTGCTGGCCGCCATTCCGCTGACGATCGCGACGCAAAGCTGGCGGCGCAGGACGGTCTTGCTGGTGACGATTGCCGGCTTTCTGGTTTTCAACAGCGTCACTGCGTTGTCGTCCAGTTACGGACTGACGCTGATCGCAAGGTTTTTCGCAGGCGTCTCGGCGGGCCTGGCGTGGAGCCTCATCGCCGGGTACGCGCGGCGCATGGTTGTCCCGCAACTGCAAGGCCGTGCACTGGCCGTGGCGATGGTCGGTACGCCCGTTGCCTTGTCGCTGGGCGTGCCTCTGGGAACCTGGCTTGGCGGGTTCATGGGCTGGCGCATGGCGTTTGGCTTGATGTCCGGGATGACCGTGCTGCTGATCATCTGGGTGCTGGTCAAAGTGCCGGACTATTCCGGCAAGTCCTCCGCACAGCGCATGGCGTTACGTCAGGTCTTTTTCACGCCCGGCGTACGCTCGGTGCTGGGCGTTGTGTTCACCTGGATGCTGGCTCACAACCTGCTTTATACCTACGTCGCTCCCTTCGTTTCCGCGGCGGGGCTGGCGAATGATGTGGACCTGGTATTGCTGGCATTCGGGGTCGCCGCACTGGCCGGCATCTGGGTCACGGGACGGCTGGTTGATCGACATCTGCGCAAGACAGTACTTGCCAGCCTGGCAACATTCGCAGCGGTGTCAGTGTTCTTCGGCGTGTTTTCCGGCTCTGCACCGGCCATTTACGTCGGTGCTTTTATCTGGGGACTGACCTTCGGTGGCGCCGCCACACTGCTGCAAACCGCGCTCGCCGATTCGGCAGGTGAGGGCGCAGATGTCGCGCTTTCGATGAACGTCGTGGTCTGGAACAGCGCCATCGCAGGCGGAGGGCTACTGGGTGGCGTTTTGCTTGGCCAATGGGGGGCAGGCTCCTTTCCTTGGGTCTTGCTGATGCTGTTGTTGCTAAGTCTGGTGATCGCACTGCGCGCAGGTGCTCATGGTTTTGCACGGGGCAGCCGACTGGACCGGGAGTGTGGTCTGGCTGGTTGAGCACAGCGAGCTCAAGCCAGCCTAAAAATCGGCCCCCACCAGCGCATCTACCTCCTCACGGCCAGGCGCCGTCGCCGGCCCCCGGCGTGTGACCGCAATCGCTGCTGCCGCATTGGCGCGCAGCGCCGCGCGGTCGACACTGCTGCCTCTGGCCAACTCGGCCAGCAGCACACCCGCGTGGGCGTCGCCAGCTCCATTGGTGTCGATTGCCGTGACGGCAAAGCCGGGTATGTGTCGCGTCTGTCCGGCATGGTGGACCCAGCAACCTGCGGGGCCGTCACGAATCACTATGAGCGCATCTTCGCGCAGAATGGACGCCAGGTGGTGGAGCGCGTCGGCGCACGTCCGGGTTTGCGTGAAGCGCAGGGCTTCTTCGCAGTTGCTGGACCATACGCTGATAAGAGGAAGTACGGCGCGCATCTCGACGCCATGAAGCGCATCAACCAATGGGCCTGGGTCGAATACCACGGTAGTGCCGCCGGGCAATCCGTCCAGCCAGGCGAGCAGGGCCGTGACCTTGTTTTTGTGTGCCAGGCTGTAGCCGCTGACAACTACGTAATCTTCGGCGCTGACCTGCACGCCCTGCAGGTCATCGGCAGACAAACCACCTTCAGCGCCCACATAGGAGATGAACGAGCGCTCGGCCGAGGCTTCCACCAGGGCAACGGCCAGGCCGGTATCCTCACCGGGAACAGGCATCGTAGCAATCTCCACACCTTCGTCGCGCATGGCCTGGCGAGCAAGGTCGCCGAAGCGGCCCTGGCCATGGCGACCCAGATAAACCGTAGGCAAGCCATTGCGGCAGGCAGCGGCCATCACATTAAAGCCGCCTCCGGCCTCGAACGTGGCGCTGCTGGCCAGTACATCTCCGCCCGACGGCGGCAGGCGGTCGATGGCCATGACCAGGTCAACCACGACCTGGCCGGTGTAGAGCAATTTAGCGGGCATGGGCAGCCTCTTCGGTAACGACACGGCGATCACGCGCCCCGCCGAGCAGCGCATACAGGCCACCGGCGACAATGAAGGTCACGATCCAGCCCAGGCCGTTATGACCCAGCCAGGAATCGGCGAGAAAACCTTTGAATAGCACATGCTCCGGGGTGGTAGCCACGGTGGTGAAGCTGAAGCCGAGCACGATAGCCAATGCCCACGAGCCCAGCGCGCGCCATTCGACACCGCCGCGATACCAGTAGGCGCTCTTTGGGGTCTGGTCCAGCAGGTCGTGTGGGGAGTAGATGTGGCGATGCAGCAGGTCGACGACAAAGATGCCGACCCACGCGGTAATGGGCACCGCCAACATCGAGATGAACGTAATGAAGGGGCCGTAGAAACTGTCGGCGATCAGCATGAAATAGATCGAGCCGGCAAAGATCGCGATGATATCGACGATGACTGCGTGTACTCGCTTGACCTTCAGGCCGAGGGTCAAGGTGGTCAGGCCAGCCGAGTAGACCGACAGGTTATTGGACAACAGCAGGCCGCCGAACGCAGTGATCAGATAGGGCACGGCCATCCAGGTGGGCAACATTTCGCGAATGGCGATGATCGGGTCGGTGGCTGACGCCAGATGATCGTTGCCCACCGACAGCAAGCCGCCGAGGGTGATCAGCAAAACCAGAGGGATCCCTGCGCCAAATGCCGCCGAGGCCACCAGTCGAGTGGCCTTCACGCTGGCGTGCTGATAGCGCGACATGTCGGCGCCCGCGTTGGCCCAGCCGATACCCGTGCCTGCGGCCATGGTGCCGACGCCAATGATCATGGCACTCAGTGGCGCTGCCGGCGCGTCGAAGACCAGGCTCCAGTCGATGTGGGTGAGCAGAAAGCCACCGACCATCAGGTTCAGCGCGCCGAACAGGTAAGTCGCCCATTTCTGGATGACCAGCAGGGTGGCATGGCCCAGGCCCGAGACGGTCAGGGTCAGCAGCACGAACAAGGCGATGAACAGCAGGGTCAGGCCAGGCGAGTTTTTCGCCTCCACGGGGGTGCCGAAAAGGATCGCGAACAGTGACAGCAGGACAAACGCGGCGGTGGTGGTGTTGACCGTTTCCCAGCCCAGGCGCGACATCAGTGAAACCAGCGTGGGCCCGATATTGCCTCGCACCCCGAAGATGGCCCGGGACAGTGTCAGGCTCGGTGCCCGCCCGCGGCGCCCGGCAATGGAGATAACGCCGACCACGGCGAACGAGCCGGCGGCACCGAGGATGGCGACGATGATTGCCTGCCAGATGGCCAGCCCCTGAAACGCTACCAGGGTGGCACCCAGCGGCAAGCCCAGGATGCTGATGTTGGCGGCGAACCAGACCCAGAACAGTTGCAGCGGGTGGCCGTTGCACTCGTTTTCAGGAACCGGCTCGATGCCGCGGGTTTCCAGCTGACCCGCACCTTGAGAGGCGGACGATGTCGTCATTTGCGTTGCTCCTATTGCCTTTATTGTGGTTGTGGCAGTACGTCAGCAGGTGCAATCCAGTGCAAATTGGCTATTCCGAAATCGGGTCAGCCAGATCGCCGCTCGGAAGGCTGAGGGCGAGGGTGATCTCGTTCACAGTGGGCGAGCACGACCCGGTCTATCAACCGGTGCGCAGGGCCAGCAGTTGTTCGACCAAGGGCGCGAGATCGAGCGCGTTGACCGCATCAATTTGCTCGATCAACGCCGCCGGCCAGGCTTGCATGCCATTGCAGGCACCCAGCATGGCGCCGAGAATGGCGGCAATCGTGTCGGTGTCACCGCCCAGGCTGGCCGCCATGCACACTGCATCGAACGGACTGAGCTGGCTGCTCGCCACGCGGTGGGCGAGGGTGAAGGCAGCGACCACTGATTCCTGTGAGGCGACCGAGGTACCAATCACATCGTGCACCCGGTCGGCCAACTGTTCGTCTGTGCAGTCAGCGCACAGTGCCATGGCCCATTGAATGCGCGCGGCGATACGCCCACCTGCAACCCAATGACCATGGCGTTCGGCACTCAGGGCTACCTCAGTACCTATCTCCAGAGCTTCGGCCAGGGGCGTGCCATTGATCCCGGCGGACACCACGGCCGCGACCGCCGCCGCGCTGGAGATGCCCAGCGTGGTGTTATGGGTCACCTGACAGGCTTGCACCACCAGCGCCATGAAGGCCTCGCGGTTGCTCACGTCGGCTGCGATGCCCACCGGGGTAATACGCATTGCCGCGCCATTGGTGGTGCCGAAGCGGCCGGCTTCTTCGGGGCTGTGGCCGTCAAGGATCATTTCAATCGCGCGCTTGGTCGAAGGCCCCAGCAGGTCGTAGGAGCCCTTGGCTTTCATCGCGGCTTCCCACTCGATCAGGCTGTGGGCCAAGGCTGTCGGGTCGATGCTGCCGCAGCCGGCCACCAGCAATTGTGCCACCAGGATCGCCTGCTCGGTGTCATCGGTGATGGCGCCCGCAGGCATGTTCGGTGCGATCGGCTGGTCGGCATCGGCACCGATCAGCGTATTGATACGGCCATAGCGTTGCAGGATCAACGCGCGCGGCAGCGACTGCGTCGGCATGCCCAAAGCGTCGCCCAAGGCCAGGCCATAAAAGGCACCCAGGCCTCGGTCTTGCAGAAATGTTGCGCTCATGTGGACGATCCGAAGGCGAGGTGAAGGCGAAAATGCACGGGGTCCAACAGGCTCTCTACGTGCTCCATAAAACGTTCACGGCGGTCAAAGGTCGTGCGCACGGCCTTGAGAAACACCGTGCCGGGCTCGCGTGCCAGCAGCACGGCATCATCACGGTTCAGAGGCCCTGCACCGATCCACTGATCGCCCTTGTCGCCGATGAAGCCGTGGGCGGCCATGGTCACTGTCAGTGACTGTTCCAGCAGACCGTTTTGCGGCAGGTTTTCCAAACCATCGACCGCCGGGATCAAGGCGCGCTCCAGGGAAACGATACTGCCATCAGCGGCGATACGCCGGCGATCCAGGGCCACCAGGCTGGAAGTGCCCAGGCGCACCTCCATGTCGGGCCGTTGCACCGCCACCAGACGCAGGATTTCCGTACGCACGCCAGCACCCGTGTCGGCCAGGGCCTGAGCCCAGCCGGCACGCTGGTCCAGGCTGAAGCCGTCGTAGGTGACGATCGAACCCACGCCGGTCTGGGTGGCAATGAAGTTACGCCGCTTGAGCTCGGACAACGCCTCGCGCAGCGTGCCGCGGCTGACGTTGAATTCCTGGGCCAGAAGATTTTCCCCGGGAAGCAGGGCGCCGGAGCTCATCTGGCCGCTTTCGATACGGCGGATCAGCTCATTGATCACCTGGGTTTTCTTGTCGAATCGAACCTGTCTAGTCATGTACATTTTATAGTTGCATGTTGGATCAGAATGCAAGCTGTTTTTGTGCGAATTGATATGCGAGGCACCAATGTTTAACGGGTTACGCGAATGATGCTCGCAGTTCGACAAGTCACCTCGCGGTCACACGCTCTCCAGTGCCATTCAAGGCAGTCCGATGCGGGCCAAAACTTTGGCAGTAGGGGGCTTTTCGATTATTTTCCTGTGTGCAACCCGATCACTCGGCCGAGGAGTTTGGGCCTCGGCAGATCGGACTGCCCGGCGCTTATAGCGTCAAGTCTTTCCTTTGTTGCCTCGGTAAACATCGTTGCATGCGGGCCGCTCAGGTCGACGTGCAACAGCATTTGCTCATTGCCGGCCAGCTCCATGTCATCACCTGCCAAATGCAGGCTGTGATAGAGATGCACGCGCTTGGCGTCGTGGGCGATCAGTTGGGTATGCACCTCGACCTCGGCGCCGAGTTTCACTTCGTGCAGGTAGTTGAGGTGCAGTTCCAGGGTGAACAGCGAGTGGCCGCTGGCTTCGCGGTTATCGCTATCCAGTCCCAGGGCGTCCATCAGCCCGTCAGTGGCGTAGCTGAAGATCAGCAGGTAGAACGCGTCACGAAGGTGGCCGTTGTAGTCGACCCAGTCGGGTTGGACTCGGGTGGTGTAGGTGGTCAGTGCAGGCATGTCGGAGGATTCCGGGTCAGTTCTGATCAAATGAGGTAACTGGCGTGCTTTGCAGGGTGATGGAAGACTCACAGCCACTCACTGGAGGCAAGCCAGCTACCGTAGGTTCATTCCGCGAAGCTCATGCCATGCCTGGCCTTGGTAGTCTTTACCGCCTCCAGCACGGCGAGCAAGCAATCGTCACGGTAGCGCTCCAATGCCGAAATACTGTGTTTACCCAACTGGTCAGTGGTGCCGTCGACCACATCGTCGATCAGTTTGTCGGTCAGTTCCGGTGCCGGCAGGTAGGTCCACGGCAACTGCAGTGCCGGGCCGAACTGCGTCATGAAGTGGCGCATGCCTGCATCGCCACCCGCCAATGTGTAGGTGAGAAAGGTGCCCATGAACGACCAGCGCAGTCCGGCGCCGAAGCGAACCGCATCATCGATTTCACCGGTGGTTGCCACGCCGTCATTGACCAGGTGCAGCGCCTCGCGCCATAGCGCTTCGAGCAAGCGGTCAGCGATAAAGCCGGGGACTTCCTTGCGCACATGCAGCGGGCGCATACCGAGTGATTCATAGACCTTGATTGCCGCCTGTATGGCCGCCGGAGCAGTATTTTTGCCGCCCACCACTTCCACTAACGGCAGCAGGTACACCGGATTGAACGGGTGACCGACTACGCAGCGTTCCGGGTGCGCGGAGCCTTCGTAGAAGTCACTTGGCAATAGGCCGGACGTACTCGAACCAATTAACACATTCGGCCTGGCCGCCGCGCTGATTCTGCTGTGCAGATCCAGTTTCAGTTCCAGGCGTTCCGGGGCGCTTTCCTGAATGAAGTCGGCGTCGCTGACACATTCCTCGATGGTGGCCACGAAGCGCAGGCGGTTCTGGGATGCACCGGGTACCAGACCCTGTTGTTCCAGCGCACCCCAGCAATTGGCGACACGGTTACGCAACGCTGCTTCGGCGCCGGGCGCGGGGTCCCAGGCGACCACATCCAGTCCATGGGCGAGGGCGCGGGATACCCAGCCACTGCCGATGACGCCGCTGCCAAGAGCGGCGAAGGTTTTGATTTCAGTGATAAAGCTCATGGCGACGATCCTGAAGAGTGCGGTGATTCAATCACAGGGTTTTATGTCCTGAAGGCATTAGCCGCGCTTGGCAAGGCCCATCTTGATGCGGCCTTCTGCCGGGGTCATGACTCGTGCGCCCAGGCGGCTGAGAATTTCACTGGCGCGTTCCACCAATTGACCGTTGGTGGCGAGCACGCCCTTGTCCAGCCACAGGTTGTCCTCCAGACCGACCCGGACGTTGCCGCCCAGCAACACCGCTTGCGCGGCCATCGGCATCTGCATGCGGCCAATACCAAAGCCCGCCCACACCGCATCGGCGGGCAGATTATCGACCATGGCTTTCATGGTGGTGGTGTCGGCGGGTGCGCCCCATGGAATACCCAGGCACAGCTGGAACAGCGGGTTGTCGAGCAGACCTTCCTTGATCATCTGTTTGGCGAACCACAGGTGGCCGGTGTCGAAGATTTCCAGCTCGGCCTTTACGCCCAGCGCCTGGATACGTCTGGCGCCGGCGCGCAGTTGCGACGGGGTGGACACGTAAATAGTGTCGCCGTCGCCAAAGTTCAGGGTGCCGCAGTCGAGGGTGCAGATTTCCGGCAGCAGTTCCTCGACATGAGCCAGACGTGTCATTGGGCCGACCAGATCGGTATTGGCACCAAACTCCATCGGGCGTTCACCGTCGCCAATCTCCAGATCGCCACCCATGCCAGCGGTGAGGTTGACGATGATGTCGATGTCGGCCTCCCGAATACGCTCCATCACTTCGCGGTACAGCGCCACGTCGCGGCTGAATTTGCCGGTGTGCGGGTCGCGCACATGACAGTGCACCACGGTGGCACCGGCTTTGGCGGCCTCAACCGCGGCGGCCGCGATTTGCTTGGGCGTGACCGGTACGTAAGGGCTTCGGGCGGTCGTGTCGCCAGCACCGGTGAGTGCGCAGGTGATGATGACGTCGTGGTTCATGGGGTGGCTCCTTACAGGCGTGAGGATGCCGTTCGCGACGATGGATGATCGCGAAGCGGCCGTTCAAAATCAGGTTATTGGCTGCTCAATTGAAGATTTGCCGCAGCCGGTTTGCCGTCGAAGGTGGTGACGCCCTCCAGCCAGCGCGCCTGGTCTTGAGGATGGTCTTTGAGCCACTGTCTGGCGGACTCGAGAGCATCCTTGTGATCCAGTAGCGGCTGCATCATCCGGCTCTCGTCGGCGGCGGTGAACGTCAGGTTAGTCAGCAATCTATGCACGTTGGGGCACTGTTCGGCATAAGTCGGCGAAGTGACCGTCCACACCGTAGCCATGCCCTCGTTCGGGCCCAGGGCGTCGTCGCTGCCATTGAGGTATGTCATCGCCACGTTGACGTTCATCGGGTGCGGCGTCCAGCCGAAAAACACCACGGCTTCCTTGCGGCGTACGGCACGGTCCACGGCGGCGAGCATGCCGGCTTCGCTGGACTCCACCAGCTGGAACTTGCCCAGGCCAAACTGGTTTTTTGCGATCATCGCCTTGATCTGGGTATTGGCGCCTGAACCAGGCTCGACGCCGTAGATTTTGCCGCCCAGTTCCTTCTCGAACCTGGCGATGTCGGCAAAGGTCTTCAGGCCCTTGTCCGCCAGGTAAGTCGGGACGGCGAGGGTGGCGCGAGCGTCCTCCAGGCTCGGCTTGTCGAGCACTTTGACTTTCCGGGCCTCGACAAACGGCGTGATGGTCTGGGTCATCAGCGGGTTCCAGTAGCCCAGAAAAAGGTCCAGGCGCTGGTCGCGGATGCCGGAGAAAATGATCTGCTGTGAAGCGCTGGTCTGTTTGGTCTTGTAACCGAGGCCGTCGAGCAACACTTGGGTCATGGCGCTGGTTGCGATCACGTCGGTCCAGTTCACCACACCCATGCGTACGTTCTGGCATGAAGCGGCATCAGCCGCCATTACATTGCTGCTCAAGAACGCGCTGGCGCTGAGTGCAAGCACGCTGCAACTAATCAGTCGGTTCATGGTGGGGCCCTCGGCAGATCGTTATTGTGGGGTGTCGGCGTCTTTGTGCACCGTGGGAACAAATTACCCTGCCTGGAGGGCGGCCAAGCGCACTGCAGCGACCCGCTTTTGCACTGCGGCGACCTGCCCCTTGAATGTGCCCATGAACGGGAGTATCAACGTGCCACGCTGCAGGTCCGAGGAGAGCGTTACCATGGCCCAGGATTTCTATTTTTTGCTGATGCCGGGGTTCTCGGCCATCGGCTTTATCTCCGCGCTGGAGCCCTTGCGGGTGGCCAACCGCTTTGGTGGCGAGCTGTACCGCTGGCACGTCCTCAGCGCCGACGGCGGCGCGGTACAGGCGAGCAACGGCATGTCGGTCAACGCCGACGCGGCGCTTGAATCGCTGAAAAAAGGCGCGACCCTGCTGGTGGTGGCAGGCTTTGAACCGCTGCAGTTCGCCACGCCGGCCCTGCAGCAATGGCTGCGTCGCCTTGATCATGAAGGCGTGACCCTGGGCGCCATCGACACTGGCGCCTGCGTGCTCGCTGAAACCGGCTTGCTCGATGGCCATCGCCTGACCCTGCATTGGGAAGCCATCGAAGCGTTCAAGGAGTCCTATCCACAGCTCACCGTGACCCAGGAACTGTTCGAGATCGACCGCCGCCGCATCACCTGCGCAGGGGGCACAGCGTCCATCGACCTGATGCTCGACCTGATCGCCCAGGCGCACGGCCCCGAGTTGGCGATTCAGGTATCCGAACAATTCGTACTGGGCCGCATCCGCACGCGCAAGGACCACCAACGCATGCAGATCGCTACGCGCTATGGCATCGCCAACAAGAAGTTGGTGCACGTGATCGGAGAGATGGAACAGCAAACCGAACGCCCCCTCAGCACGCTGGCCCTTGCCGAAGCGATCAACGTCACCCGGCGCCAGCTGGAACGCTTGTTTCGCCTGCACTTGAACGACACGCCGAGCAACTTCTATCTGGGCCTGCGCCTGGAGAAAGCCCGGCAACTGCTGCGGCAAAGCGGTCTGAGTGTGCTGGAAGTGAGCATCGCCTGCGGGTTCGAATCGCCGTCGTATTTCACTCGCAGTTATCGAGCACGTTTTACGAAATGCCCTAGGGAAGATCGGCGGCGGGAGGGGATTTGAGTCTTGTTTTCAGGGGGCGAGGTTGGGCTTTGCGTAGGCGGGTTTTGGTGTTGGCTATAGCTGTACTCTTCGGCTAGTTTTGGTAGCAGTAGGAGCAGGAGCGCCGACTTGAGTGATCATGTTTGCGCGCTTAGTGGGGGGCTGTAGTGGTCTCAGGCAAGCCAAAAAAATTTAACAGGGCTCTAAGACGGTGTTATTAGCTTGAAAAAAATTTGATATGCTCCCAGGTTTGCCCCCATTAGTACCGGGTGTGCGAGCGATCGCGAATGGACGATATCGGATGCAGCCGATCATCCCGCTCCGCTCAATGAAGCATAAGCCCAAGCCCGGCTTACTGGGGCTTTGATCGACTCAAGTACGGCCCGCGCAACATCATCGAACGCATCTTCGGCTGGCTGAAAAAGAACCTAAGAATTGTTACGCGCATCAGCTTGCAAAAAGCTACGCAGACATGGTCTCGCCAGCTTGTCCCATACAGTCTCTGAGACACCTTTTTTAGACCGAGCTTGGGGCGCTGGTGAATGTGACGATGCATGCATTGGGGAGGGGCCGGCTGCCTCGAGAGTTCGGGCGTAGCCGGCTAAGGGGCCTGTCAGCGGAGCCAAGATTCAGGGATCAGCCCATCGCCCTTCTTGTACCAGGCTGCAACTGAATGGGTGTGCTTAACGCTCTTCCAGATTTCCTCGCCAGCATGCTCCAGCACGATGATCTGGAAATTGAAGTTGGAGCGTTGCAGCCCTTCCGAAAGGGTCTGGAAGATCCGTTGGGTTGCAATAATGTCAGCAGGCCTTTTTTTGTTGATATCTGCGAAGTTCCCGTCTAGGTCATTGCTTCCACTGTGACTGCTCGGGAAGTACACCTGACTCGGTTGGTCGATCACGATGAATCCAAAAGGGGGCAGATGCTGATTCAGTGGCTGCGCTAGGTACTCGTGGATGGCCAGGAACGCTGCAAGGTGATAACCCATCCAGTTTGCCCCGCTTCCAACTTCCCATAGGTAGTCTTTCTTGTCATCTTCTCCATCGAAACGTAGCGTGAGCTCCTTTCGGTCCAGAAAAATTATCGAACCTTCTGGGGCTTCCAGCCCTTCTGAGTAGTCGCCAATGAGTTCTGAGATGGCATAGTCCACCTCCTGCTCTCGGTTGGCGCGGTTGGATGCCTTCATCGCTCGTTCATAGTTGCGAATTTTTTTCGTCAGATCCTCAAATTGCAAACTGAGACTTTCATCAGCCTCTGTCTTCCCGAGGCGCTTAAGCAATGAGGAGATCGACCCCGCTAGGAAGTAAATTTGGTTGATCGAGTTTTTGAGTTTTGTGTCTCGATTCAGAATTTCGTTTTTAATTGATCGAAGGCGCTGAAGCTCTTTTTGCTCTCGGGAAAGTTTCCGTTTGAGGGACGATAAAGTGTTGTCGATGACTGGGTTTTCCCGCAGTACATCAGAGATACGCGTTGCCTGATTTACCCTTGTTTCCAGATTTTCGATGACGAGGGGAAGTCCTTGTGTAGTAGAGCCACAAGCTACGCAATGGTCATTCTGGGTAACACTTTTCTTAAGCCAGTTCAAGTTGATAACGTGAGAGCGTTCAATTTCGATGGCTTGATTGAATTTATGTCCGTCGGAGGAGAGGTCCTCGTAGCCAGATACTTCGGCAACTAAGTGCTCCACAATGTTATTTTGAACCATTTCTGCAGCTAAAGCTGCTCGGTACTCTTCATTTGAGTGCAAGCGGTTTGGCTCGGTTAGTGTGTCCTCAAGTCTCCTATCATTATAAGCATCCACTACAGACTCAAGTAGGCCGACACGGATTTCAAAGTTATCAGAGATCAGAGAGGGTAGTAGACCAGTCTCTATGCATCCACTGATTAGTCGATTGACTTCATATAGCCATGTTTTTTTTGACTTATCAATAACCGCTATTTGTTTTTTGATCGATTCCAGTTCTTTAGCTGCCTCATCCCTCCGGCGCTCGTTCATCACATAGTTTGCGTCGACGATGCCTAGTGCGTACGGTATTGCGCGGGTCAATCGCTCTTTGTGGGTGTATGAGTCTGTTTTGAAGAAAAGGGTGTTTGGGTTGGCAACAATGTGTTGTGGCAGGAAATTAAATGCCGCCATGTCACGATAGGAACTGCGCCTATCAAATGGCCTAGGCTTCTCATCGTCAGAGTGGGGAAGGTCTGACATGCGCACAAGAGCATTAAAGTTATCCTTGAAATCGTCCTTGTTCATGTTTCTAACAATAACGCTCGGGATGGAGCTCTTAAAATTAGATAGGTGAAACTCGCTGGAGCTTTGGGCCTTTCCAGGCGTCCTGCGGGCGACTATCCAAGTTTCATTTTTCAAAGTTATTTTGAGACCGAACCAGTCTACGGTGTCGCGGATGATGCCTATTGGAATCTGGCATTTCGATGAGCCCAAAACATAGTCGATGATATGAACGATCGACGACTTTCCTGTGCCGCTGAGTCCATGGATAATATTGATCTTATCATCTTCGAATGAGATGCACTGGGTTTCATTAGTGGCATCAAGAGGCCACAAGATTACTGCGTTAATAGTGAATTTCATTTTTTAATGCCAAAGAAAAGTCTATAGAGAATTTCAGTAGGTACGGTGGAGAACCAGATAGCGAGCTGTCTTGTGGTTTTTAACATCTCATCCGGGAGCAGTGGCTTCGTACCCTTCGGCCACCGTGTATTGGTTCTCGAGAAGGTCGAATCACCATTGACTTCCGAGTGTGTCTGCACAAGCTTCGCTGATTTCGCTAGGTTCAGACCTTGAAAAGTAGTCGCGGTATGTGCTTGTACACGGATGGCAAGGTCTACTTTTAAGATAGGGTACTCGCGGATAATCGATAGTGCGTTGGATCGAGTATTTCTAGTTGCGAGTGTCTTTCGGGCAGCTTCGTTCCAAACGATAGGCAGTACTAAAAGCAGCTTTGGTAGATCGATTGGGTTTTCTGAGTTTTCTCTGCAGTATTCTTCAATAAAGAATGTCAGCAGAAAGCATGCCATCGAGCTATTGTGGATTAGGTGTTTGTCTAGGTATATTGTGCTCAACTTTCTTCATCCTTTTCCTGATGCCAGTGAATTGGATGCTTGCTACCGCTCTCGTTAGCTTGGTGATGATAGGTACCCATAAAAAGGTATCGTTGATTTGAGTTAATGCGGCCAAGCTTCAATGCAAATTGGTTGTCACATGAGGACGTCTGGATATATATATCCTTGAAGTCCGCCGTAGTGAAGTCAGATGGATCTTTATCTTCAAGTAAAACTCGGGCATCTGTGATCGATTCCCAGCGTGCCGCGAGGATCGACTCTGCTTCATCGATATGCTGTAAGAGAATTTTTCCGCTTGCGAGTAGGCGAGTTCGCTCTGAGTAGGCTGCCCAAAAATGACCAAGCTCCTTGTTAAGCAGGCTCTCTCTGGAGAGTACGTTTCTAAGCTGCGAAATGAAGGGGAGCGGAAGATCTTTGTAATCGTCGAGCAGTATCCGATAGCCGGTTTCCTCTTGCGGCAGAGGAGTCATACCATGGTTTATGTATAGCTCACAGAGGGCATGCTTTTTGTTGAAAAATGGCTGTACTTCTGCCCAGAAAGCCTCTCCGCTATGCCAAGAAGCTAAGCAGCTACTAAGTAAGTGGCCGATAAGTGCTTGATAAATTTCCTCTTCACTTCCTTCAATGTCCGAGGGGAATTGTAGCGCCGCATAGGTTGCATCTTTTAGCGATTCTCCGTCTTGTCCATCCACTACAGTCATGTTTCTTATTATGTATGCAATGTCATCGTCATCATATGAGCATACATTTTTTGCGATTTTTTCTACGGCACCGGTTATTTTTTCTGCATGCGCTCTAAGCAGTTTAATTGCCTGAGCTACCGCTTCCTCGCTTTGCGAACTGGACAGTAAGAAGGCCAAGCTGTCCTGTGGCACAGTCCTGTTGGTAACCAGAATGAACTCATGCTCCGTGTACTCGTCGCCTGACTGGTACATCTCTTTAAGCCAAATGCTTAGCGTATTCCATAGGTTTTGGCTGCTATCTTTAAGGGGGCTATTTTTCAGTTTGGAGAGCTTGTCCTGCTCTAGGATTCGCTTTTTTCCATCCTTGACGTAGCTGATTTCTTCGAGATCATCTCCCGTCTCAATGCCAATTCGAGCGAAACGGTGCTTCACAGTGAATATGCGATACAGCGCTCGCTCAAACTGGTAGGCGTAGCCCGCAGCGCTAGCGCTTGCGTTTTCCATTGCCATAACTCTTTCTCAAGTATTTGGATTTTGGGGTGTCGTTCTCATTTGATTTGAGTTAATTCAGATACAACTTGGAAGCCAAGCTCAAGGCGTGCGAAGACGAGCGTATCGCCCGATTGGCGTGAGCAGCAACGGGAGGGTTGGGGATGGATGAAACAGCTTGGCGTCCACATCGTTGCGGATTTTGCTGTCGGAACGCGATTGCTCCTTTGTGGTGTGAAAGGTCGGATTCGAGTCCGGTGCCGTCGACGCACGCTTGTCCCACTTAGGCTCTCCTTGCTTGAGTTCAGCGGGCGGGCATGGCCAATCCGCGAGTAATAGCCATATGATACTGCTGGCGAGGCGTTCGAGTAACGATGTGCTGCATGGGATTATTCCTTCGTTGCTGAATGGACTTTAGCTTTAACCTGAACCGACTTATGGAATCTTGATACCCAACGCATTTAGCGATGGCGTATCCATCCGGCCATTCACTGTCAGTCCACTGTCCATCTGAAAGGCCATCAACGCACCACGTGTCGCCTTGCCCATCACCCCATCAATGGTGCCTTGGTAATACTGGCGCACCATCAGCGCGGTCTGCACACGGGTGACCAGGTTGCTTTTCTGCTCATTGGTCGCGCGGCTCTTTGAAGTGCTCGAACTTGTCCCGCCGGTGGTGTCAGACGACTGATAAAGGCTGTTGCCGCTCGAGGTGCTGCTCGAAGAATTCGGCGCGTTGTAGCTTCGGGTGCTGGTAGCGGGTGGGTTGTAGTAGCGAGGTGCGCTATAGCCACCCGAGCCGCTGTAGTGAGAACTATGCGAGCTGTGGGATCGGTGTGAACTGTGCGAGCGATGTGCCGCATAGATGTTGACGGTGTCTGGCGCATTGAGCGTATCGGCAAATGCCGGGGGCTGTAGCTTGTCGTTGGGTTGCCAGTTCGCATCGGCGAGCGACAGATGGCCCGCCTGTGCCAGGGTGGTACCTGCCATTGGCAGCAAGCTGATCCCACTGATCAGAACTTTCCAGCGGTCGAGCAATTTCACTGTGCACTCCTTGCATAGGCGCTAAAGGCCTCGGTCGATAGTAGTTGTACGCCGCGGCTCTGCCAGCGGTCGGTTTGAGATTTGAAGAAGCCAGAGCAATGTTTGACGGCAGCGCATTGCTGGCAGGTCTCGATAAACAAGTTCTTCCAATCCGAGATGCTCTGGCGGGCGAAACGCGAGAGATGGGCCGGGATCAGGCACAAGGGCAGGTTGTAGATTGAAACCGGTACTCCTCGGTTGAACAGGAAATACACGGCCTGGCTCAACGGTTCTTGATAGTCTAGCGGGTCAATCCACAATTCTTCGTAGTTCTTCCTGGCCAGGCCGGTACTCTCGATCCCCATCAGCGCAACGTGTCGCACGAAGGGCAGGTTTCTGAACACGTAGTGGGCGAGCTCTGGCAAGCGTGGCGTGGTCAGGCGATTGAGCACCACGCGTATCTCTATGATCTGGTTGGCGCGCGCCAGATTGTAAAGACCTTGCAGGGTTTCGCTGAACGCGCCTGGTGCCTGCACCACATGGTCATGGTCTTCAGCATTGTCGGCATACAGCGGGATGCCCCAGCTCAGCTGAGGGTGTCCTATGGCAGAGAGCGCCGCGATCCAGCTCGGATCTTGGAACAGACGCCCGTTGCTGAGCACGTGAATGGATTTGTGCGGCAGAACGGCTTTGCATTTGGCCAGAATTTCGAGCAGGCCGTCGCGATAAAGCGTTGGTTCTCCGCCGCTGATTCCCAGATTTTCCTCGACTCGGTCCATCAGGTCGATCAGCCGTAGGTTCTCCTCGATATGCCAGCGGTCATCGATATCTTTGGGCGGCTGCGAACACATCAAACAGAGGCTGTTGCAACGATCGGTCATGAACAGCAGGTTGCTGTCCGAGCCTCGTCGATAGAGCACTCGCACCAATGGGTTACCGGGTGTGATAGCAATGACATCGCCGGGCTGTACGATATCCGCATCTTTGGGCGTGTGCAGGTGTGGCCGCGCGCTGTCGAAGTCGCCGATCAATGGCTCCGGGATCAGGAAACCACCCACTGGTAATGAGAGCAGATGCGGGCTCCGTAGCCGCTCTTCGTTTGGCAGCCAAAGCAGCAGGTCACAGAACTCAGCGCTTCCCGCACAAACCGCCAGGCCTTGTTCGATGAACTCATCCAGAGTAATAACCTTGAGCAGCTTCGGCTCATTCAGGTGATGGATTTCGAAGTGGGTCTCTTTGCGCAGCATCGCCATCAGCCCCCGTAACCGGGGAACTGGACATCGTTGTAGGAGCGCCTGTTCAACCAGGACAGCAGTACCCTCTGTACGTTGTCGTCGCCATCGCAAAGCAGGCCGAAGAGATGCTTCAGCAGCCCCATGTTCTTCTTGCAGAAGCTGCTGAACACTCGGTGCCCGATCGGGTCAGCTTGACGGGCATAGTGTTCGATGGGGTCAGCACCGCAGTACGGGACAAGTGCGCAATCGGAGCAGCCCGGCAGCGCCTCTGCTACGCCACTGGCGAGCAACGCATTCATAACGGGCGATGCGAGTAATTCGGACAAAGGTTGCTGGACGGTGCCGAGCCTCAATCCGTCTTCACCCATCTCCAGTAACATTCGGGCTTCGTCCGAGGGATAGACGTAACCGTCATAGTTGTAGACCAGCGCCGCAGTACCTGCGCCAGCAGGGGAACGCAGGTCTACATAGCCGGAGGAGAAGGGTGTCAGGATATTCTTCAGCAACAGGCTCGCATAACTCTCCGAGAGGTATACACCCTGCTGGTTGATATCCAACAAATAGGCCAGTGCCTTCTTGTAGAAAGCCAGGTATCGCTCAATAGGGTAATCAAGTCGATGAGCACTTTTGGTGGCAAACCCATAAGGGCTAAGAGGCCGAAGCGAGATGCTGGAGAAGCCCTGGCTTACATACTCATCGATGATCGCTTCAGGTTGTTCGAGGCTTCTTGAGGTCAGCGTGGTTAGCGCGGAAACTGCATCATGT
>Ga0308164_10000378_pt1 | contig 83127 bp, 64 predicted proteins | sample PhyTR2_FD_201031 | JGI IMG/M metagenome (GOLD analysis project Ga0308164, IMG submission 201031) | Phyllosphere microbial communities from UC Gill Tract Community Farm, Albany, California, United States - DLSLT.R2 | ecosystem: Host-associated > Plants > Phyllosphere > Unclassified | place: USA... | reverse complement strand
AGAACTGAAAGACAAGACCGAAGAAGACGCCCTGATCGCCTATCTGCAAGGCCTGGGCACATTAATCAAAGCAAGGAACTAACATGGCTATCGAGAACCTGTTTGACCAAGCCAGCAGTGTGATGACCGTGGTGTCGTTCGTGACATTCATCGGCATCGTGTGGTGGGCGTACATCCACCACAAGGAAACCGATTTTACCAATGCCGCACAGGCGCCGTTTGCCGACGAGCCGATAAAGAACGCGGACCGCGAGGTGCATCATGGCTGACTTTACCAGCGGCTTCTGGGACTATTACATTGCCGCCATCACCCTGCTCGGCATCATCGGTTGCGGCATCCTGTTGTGGGCGCAATCGAAAGCCAAGGTGGGCAAGCGCAGCGACATAAATGTCGACACCACCGGCCACGTCTGGGACCAGGACTTGACCGAGCTGAACACGCCGATGCCGCGCTGGTGGATGTGGCTGTTCTACATCACCATCGTCTTTGCCTTGGCGTACCTGGTGCTGTACCCGGGCCTGGGCAGCTATGCCGGCAAGCTGGGCTGGAGTTCCACCGGCAACTACCAGACCGAACTGAAACAGGCCGAAGCCGACTACGGTCCGCTGTTCGCCCAGTACCAGCAGCAGGACCTGAAAGCCGTGGCGGCCGATCCGAAAGCACGCGCCATTGGCGAGCGGCTGTTCCTCACGTATTGCGCCCAGTGCCACGGGTCCGATGCGCGCGGTAACAAGGGTTTCCCGAACCTGACCGACAAGGACTGGCTGTTCGGCGGCGCGCCGGAAACCATCAAGCAAACCATCCTGCACGGCCGCATAGGCGCCATGCCGCCGATGGGCGCGGCCGTGGGCAGCGAAAAAGATATTGAAAACGTCGCCCACTATGTGCTGAGCCTGTCCGGTTCCACGTCCGATCCGATCAAGGCCGTGTTCGGCAAATCGAAATTTGGCGCCTGCATGGCCTGCCATGGCGCCGATGCCAAGGGCAACCCGGCACTCGGCGCACCGAACCTGACCGACAAGATCTGGCTGTTCGGCGGCAGCGCCGACACCATCATGGAAACCATCCGCAACGGCCGCACCGCAACCATGCCGGCATTCGGCGACTTCCTCGGCGACGCCAAGGTGCACGTGCTGGCCGCGTACATCTGGAGCTTGTCCAATGATGTGAATGCGCCCGTGGTGACCGCCGCCACTGAACCGGTCGTTGCGCCCACCGCGGAAGCAGCAAAATGAGTGCGCCTGAGGAACAAGTCATCAAGATGTATGCAGCGCGGGAAGAAATCTACCCGCGCGAAACCGCGGGCCGTTACGCCCGGCTGCGCTGGCTGTTCGTGTGGCTGACCCAGCTGGCGTTTTACGGCACCCCGTGGCTGCAGTGGAACGACCGCCAGGCCTTGCTGTTCGACCTGACCACGCGCAAGTTCTACATCTTCGGCATGGTCTTGTGGCCTCAGGATTTTATTTACCTCGCGGTGTTGCTGATCATCAGCGCGTATCTGCTGTTCCTGGCCACGGCCGTGGCCGGACGCGTGTGGTGCGGTTTTACCTGCCCGCAAACGGTGTACACCGAAATCTTCCTGTGGATCGAGCGCAAGATTGAGGGCAAGCGCAGCGCGCGCATGCTGCTCGACCGCCAGCCATGGTCGGTTGGCAAGCTGAGCAAAAAAACCGCCAAGCACCTGGCCTGGGGCGCGGTGGCGTTGTGGACCGGGTTCACGTTTGTGGGCTACTTCACGCCGATCAGGGACTTGCTGGTCGAAGTACAGACTTTTGATTTTGGTCCGTGGGAATGGTTCTGGGTACTGTTTTACGCGTTTGCCACGTACGGCAACGCGGGCTGGATGCGCGAGCAGGTGTGCAAGTACATGTGCCCGTACGCCCGCTTCCAGAGCTCGATGTTCGACAAGGACACGCTGATCATCACCTACGACACCGAACGCGGCGAGCCGCGCGGCCCGCGCAACAAGCACGCAGTGCTGCAGACCGGCTCGTGCATCGACTGCTCGATGTGCGTGCAAGTGTGCCCCACCGGCATCGACATCCGCAACGGCCTGCAATACGAGTGCATCGGCTGCGCCGCCTGCGTCGACGCGTGCAACGGCGTGATGGACAAGATCGGCGAACCGCGCGGCCTGATCCGCTACAGCACCGACCGCGCGCTGGCCGAGCACCTGTCTCCCGCCGAGATCCGGCGCCGCACCTGGCGTCCCCGGGTGCGCATCTACACTGCCGTGCTGTGCCTGATCGTGGCCGGCGCCGGCGCCGCGCTGTACCTGCGCGTACCGCTAAAGATGGACGTGATCCGCGACCGTGGCGCCATGGGCCGCGAGGTGGAAGACGGCATGATTGAAAACGTGTACCGGCTGCAAATCATGAACACGACGGAAAGCGCCCACACGTACAGGATTACCGTCGGCGGCATCGACACGCTGGCCCTGGTCACGCCCGCCATCGTGCGCATGGAAGCGACCGAAACGCGCGCCGTGCCGATTCGCCTGCGCACCGCGCACGGCGCCGCGCATCAAGGCTCGAACAAGATCGAAGTGTCGCTCACGTCGGTGGACGACCCGGCGCTGCACGTGACGGAAACTGCGGTCTTTATCGTACCGCGTTAAGGAGAAGACAATGAACGCAATATTGAACCGCCCGGTCACGCCGTGGTACAAGCAGCGCTGGCCGTGGTTTCTGATGCTGGGCCCGGCCGTGGTGGTGTGCGGCAGCATGTACACCGGCTACCTGGCATTCTCGCAACCAGACCCGGTGGTGGTGGGCGACTACTACAAGAAGGGCAAGGCCATCAACCAGGACCTGAGCCGCGATCGCGTCGCCAGCGCCATGGGCCTGGCGCTGACCATGGGCTACGACGCCAGCCGTGGCGTGCTGACCGGCCAGGTGCAACGCGCCAGCGGCAGCGCCATGACGGAACCGTTACAGGTACGGCTGTCGCACGCGACCTTGCCGGACAAGGACATCGAAGCGCGCGTGGAGCCCGACGCGGCTGGCCGGTTCGAACTGCCGCTGCCGATGTTCGAGCGCAGCCGCTGGGTGGTGCTGGTGGAAGGCGAGAAACGCGACTGGCGGCTGGCTGGCGCATGGGTGTGGCCGAAGGAGCGCAGCGTGTCGCTGGTAGCAGATGTACCCCCCACGAAGTAGCCGCAAATCTACCCGGCAAGGGCTGGGTCAGGCGGTGCTGCTGGGACCGCCGGGGTCAGACCCCAGGCGGTACAGCGGTACGGCAGACTGCCGGGGTCAGACCCCAGGCGGTACAGCGGTACGGCATGCATTGCGCAGCCAGTGCCGTGCGGGGTTAGCCGCAGGTATCGGTCCCGGCCGTAATCGCCTTGAGCCTTTTGGCGTCCAGCAATTCGATCTCGCGGTTGCTCACCCGTACCAGTCCCTCTTTCTTGAACTTCGACAGCAGGCGGCTGATGCTCTCGATGGTCAGGCCAAGGTAGTTGCCGATTTCCTCGCGCGACATGCGCAGCTGGAAGGTGTTGGGCGAATAGCCGCGCGCTTCGTACCGTGACGACAAGTTGACCAGGAACGCGGCAAAGCGCTGCGTGGCCTGCATATTCCCCAGTAACAGCATCACGCTTTGCTCGCGCGTGATTTCCTGGCTCATCATGCGGTGGAAGTGGCGCAGCAGGGTGGGCATTTCGGCCAGCAGCTGCTGCAAGGTGGCGAACGGAATTTCGCACACTTCGCTGTCTTCCAGCGCCACCGCCGTGCAATGGTGCAGGTCGGTGCTGATGGCGTCCATGCCCAGCAGCTCGCCGGCCATCTGGAAGCCGGTGATCTGCTCGGCGCCGTCGCGGTTGACCTGATAGGTCTTGAAATGGCCGAGGCGGATCGCGTACAGGTTCAGGAACGGGTCGCCGATGCGGAACAGGGTGTTACCGCGCGCGACCTTGCGGCGCCGACCGATAATCTGGTCGAGCCGGTCCATGTCATCATTGCCCAGTCCCATGGGCAGACATAACTGGTGCATGCTGCACGTGGCGCAGCTTGCCTTGAGGATGTCGATCGTGGCGCCGGGCAGCACCAGCGAAGGGAGGTCTCGTATCATGCCGCTAGTGTAGACCATCGCGCGCCATTTTGGTGCGATGCCGCAGTGGCGCAATCGGGTATTACAGATTGCAAACCGCAAGCTTCAGCGCACCGTGGCGCTGTCCCACATCATCATCACCTGCATGATGGCCGCCTCCATCGCCGCGAAGCGCACGCCGTCGCGCGCCAGCGTGGACAGGCCCGACAGAAAACTGTCGAACACGGTGGCCAGCGCGCGCACGTCGGTGTCGGCCCGCAGTTCGCCGCTGGCCACGCCGCGCTCAACGCACGACACGATGCCGGCGCGGGTGCGCGCGCGCGAGCGCGTAAGCGGCGCGGCGACCGCCGCATGTGCGGGCGTAGGTGCGCTCATCACGCCCAACGTCACCATGCAGCCCTTCGGGTGGCCACGCTGGCATTGCATCTTTGCCGAACGCGTCAGCGCCAGTGCCAGTGCCGCACGCGGCGCCAGGTCGGACTGCCACAGGCACTCGGTGACTTGCGCATACGTTTCCAGGTAACGCTGCACGCATTCGGCATACAGCGCTTCCTTGGAGCCGAAGGCGGCATAAAAACTGGGCGCCGTGATGCCGCCGGCGATCGCGTCCTTTAACTGCGCCAGCGACGTCGATTCATATCCCTGCTGCCAGAACAGGTGCAATGCCTGCTCGATGGCCGCGTCGCGATCGAAGCTGCGCGGCCTGCCCATCTGTGCCATGAAATCCTCCCGGTGACCTGACTTCTATACTACTCGATACAAAAGTCGTTGACAAGCGCGCACCGGCTCACCTATATTTGTACCGTTCGATATAAAACTAACCGCACCGCGAAGGAACGCCATTGTCTGCCATTCACCCAACTGCCGGCTGCGCGCCGGCCCAGCCACTACCGGTGGCCGCCCTGCTGGCCCTGGCCATGACCGGCTTCATCTGTATCGTTACCGAAACCCTGCCGGCGGGCCTGCTGCCCCATATTTCGCAGGGGCTGAACGTATCGGCCGCACTGGCCGGGCAGACCGTGACCGCCTATGCGCTCGGTTCGCTGCTGGCAGCGATACCGCTGACGATTGCCACCAGCAGCTGGCGCCGCCGCAACGTGCTGCTGCTGACCATCATCGGCTTCCTGGTCTTCAATTCGGCCACCGCGCTGTCGTCGCATTTCTGGCTGACCATGACGGCGCGCTTCTGCGCCGGCGCGGCTGCCGGCCTGGCGTGGAGCCTGCTGGCCGGTTACGCGCGGCGCATGGTACTGCCGCATCAACAGGGCAAGGCGATGGCAATTGCCATGGTGGGCACGCCGGTGGCGCTGGCGCTCGGGGTGCCGCTCGGCACCTGGCTCGGCAACGCCATCGGCTGGCGCAGCGCGTTCGGCGTGATGTCCGGCCTGACGGTCTTGCTGATTGTCTGGGTGCTGGCCAAGGTGCCCGATTACCCGGGCCAACCGGCACGCCAGGCGCTGCCCATGCTGCGCGTGCTGACCACGCCCGGCGTGCGGTCCGTGCTGGGCACGGTGATGGCCTGGATGCTGGCCCATAACATCCTGTACACGTATATCGCACCCTTCCTGGACACGGCCGGCCTGCCGGGCCGGGTGGACCTGGTGCTGCTGGTATTTGGCGTGGCGGCGCTGGTGAGCATCTGGATCACGGCGCGCCTGGTCGACCGCCACCTGCGCACGGCGGTGCTGGCAAGCCTGGCCGTGTTTGGCGCGGTAGCGCTGGTGTTGGCGCTGGCGTTCGACCTGCTGGCGGCGGCGCCCGCCATCCTGTATGCCGGGGTGGTCGTCTGGGGCCTGACCTTCGGCGGCGCCGCCACCCTGCTGCAAACGGCACTGGCCGATACGGCCGGTGACGGCGCCGACGTCGCGCTATCGATGAACGTGGTGGCCTGGAATGGCGCGATTGCCGCCGCCGGCGTGCTGGGCGGCGTGCTGCTCGAAACCTGGGGCGCCCGCGCGTTTCCGTGGGCGCTGGTGCTGCTGCTGGCGCTGGCATTGGCCATCGTCCGGTCGGCGCGCCGGCACGGCTTTCCGGCCGGTGCGCGCACCGGTGGCGCAGCGGTGGTCGGTCACTGATTTTTTGGCGGCCAACGTGCCCGCGCACGCTCAAGTACGGTAGACTTGGCTGAACTATTGCCGATTCTTTAACGTCGAATGGAGTGAACGCCCCATGAAAATCCGCCGCTGCGCCGTGCTGTACCTCGAACCGCGCGAAGAACTCGATATCGACTGGGCCGCGCTGTTTGCCGGCACCAGCACGCTGTCGTCGCACACCCGCTGGCTGGCGCTGGCGCCGCACCTGGACCGCGAGATCGAGGTCGATGCCGCCGACCTGGCGCTGCTGGCCGCCGTCAGCCAGTCGGTGTGGAGCGAACGCGCCGCAGCCGAACAACAGCATGACGCAGCGGTCGTGGCGCGCCTGCTGCAGCATGGCCTGCTGCTGGCCGACCATGGCGACGCCGAAGATACCGAAGATACCGAAGGCACCGCACCGGACCCGGAACTGGCGGCACTGCGCGCGCGCGACGACACCCTGCGCGCCCATCACTGGCGCCCGCTGGCTGCGCTGGCGCACACGTACTCGCGCTGGCGCAACGTGCGCAGCGATACCGGCGCCGAAGCGCCCAGCTTCGAGGAACTGCTGGAGCGCCATGGCACGCCGCCGCCGCCGGTGCAGCAGGTGACCGGCATCGGCGCGACAGTGGCGCTGCCGCCCGCGCGCAGCGGCTTGCTCGACGAGACACTGCTGCGCCGCTACACGGGCCGCAATTACGACACCACGGCGAGCCTGCCGCTGGCGGTGGCGGCGCGCCTGCTGCAACGCACGTTCGGCGCCCAGGAACTGCGCCACGTGGGCCCGCACGCCAACATCCTGAAAAAAACCAGCCCGTCGGGAGGCGGCCTGCATCCGGTGGAGGCCTTCGTGCTGGTGCAGCGGGTGGAGGGCATCGCGCCCGGCCTGTACCACTATCACCCGCTCGACAACACCCTGCTGCCGCTGCGCGCCACCACGTCCGAGGAGGCGGCGACGCTGGCGCTGCTGATGGTGGCGGACCAGCACTGGCTGGCCGATGCGGCGCTGCAGGTGGTGATGGTGGGACGGGTGGAGCGCACGTTCTGGAAGTATCGCAACCACCAGAAGGCGTACCGCGCGCTGTCGCTCGACGCGGGCCACCTGTCGCAGACGTTTTACCTGCTGGCGGCGGAAGCGGGGCTGCCGGCGTTTATTACGGCGGCCATCAATGACATCGATATCGAGCAGATGCTGGGACTGGACCATCTGCGCCACGCCGTCATCGCGGTATGCGGCTGCGGCCTGGCCGCCACCGGCGAACGCGAAATGGTGGAACTGCGGTACGGCGAGACCGGTCTTGGCGCCGGTCCGCAGTAACTGGGATTACGAAGCCAGGCGCGACGCCGAGACACCCGACAGCAGGAACAGCACCATGCCGTTTTCGCCGATCTGCTGGCTGGCCAGGGCGGCATGGTCGGCCGTCGCCACGTCCTTGGACGGCAGGCGGCGCGCGGCCGGCACCTTGGCCGGATCGAGGGCGATACCGAGGCTGCCCAGGGCGCGCACCGGATCGCCCAGCATGCTGTCGCGGAAACCGTCGTCGCTGGCCAGCTTGGCCAGCATGCTGCTCAACTGGTCGTGGTTGTATTTGCTCATCGTAATGACTCCTCGTAAATGGATGAAATGACGTTGCTGCCAGCCCATCCTACCCCACACTTAGTGTATTTACAACGGATTTAATTGCCGTCGAGATCGGCCGCACTGGCCACGGCCAGCACTGCGGCCAGTGCCGCGTCGAATGCCGCCAGCGCTGCGGCGGCCGGGACCGCCTGGTGCGGCACCGCGCGCAGCTGGTGCTCGAGCACATCGCTGCAGCGGTGCAGCTGGCCCATTGACAGGTTGCCGGCCGCCCCCTTGACCTTGTGCACCAGCAGCGCCGCGCGCTCGACCTGGCCGCTGGCGATGGCGTCTGCCAGCTGCGCCGGGGTGGCCGCAAATTCTTCCACGAATTTATCGAGCAGCACTGCCAGCAGGCGGCGGTTGCCGCCCAGCCGCGCCAGTGCCGCGCCCGTATCCAGCGCGGTGTCGGACCCGGCCTCCGCCCCAATTGCAGGTACGGCGTCGGGCACCGGCCGGTCTGCCGGCGGCGGCAGGCCCGGCCCGGCGGCGCGGTGGCCGATCCACGCGGCCAGCACGGCAAACAGCCGCTCCGGCGCGATCGGCTTGGTGACGTAATCGTTCATGCCCATGGCCAAGCTGTTTTCGCGGAAGCCGGCCACCGCGTGGGCAGTCATGGCGATCACCGGCAACTGCGTGGCCGGGTGACGCGCGCGGATCAGCGCGGTCGCTTCGTAGCCATCCATTTCCGGCATCTGGATATCCATCAGGACCGCGTCGTAGCGGCAGGCATCGACCATGCGCACCGCATCGATGCCGGTGCCGGCCAGGTCCACCTGCACGCCGCCCCCCAGCAGCACTTCGCGCGCCACCTGCTGGTTGATCTGGTTGTCGTCCACCACCAGCACGCGGGCGCCGGCCAGCCGCTGCGCTGCCGCCGACAGGGGGCCCGCGCCGGTGGGCGCCGGCATTGCCGCTTCTTCGGCGGCCAGGCCCAGCGCCTGCGCCACCACCAGCAACAGGCGCGCGCGGCTGGACGGCTTGACCAGGCAATGGCGGATGCCCAGCTGGCCCGCTGTGCGCAGCGCCGTCTCGCGGCCGTATTCGGTCACCATCACCACCATGGGCGGCTGGCCGGCGGCGGCCTGCCGCAAACGCTGCACATGGTCGCTGCCGGCAGCGGCGCCCGTCGCCACGTCCCAGTCCAGCAGCACCACGTCCACTGCGGGCGCAGCGGCCAGCATCGCGGCGGCGGCCTCGATCGATGCGGCAGTCTCGACCAGCAGGCCGGCGTCTTGCAGCTGCCGTGCCAGCATGGTGCGCACCGGGGCGCTGTCGTCCACCACCAGCACCCGCTTGCCGGCCAGCGCCGCCAGCGCGGCGCCAAAGTCGGCATCGGCATCGGCGGACAGGCGCGGCAGGTCGATGGTGAAGTGGAAACGGCTGCCCTGCCCCGGCGTGCTGTCGACGCCGATCACGCCGCCCATGGCCCGCACCAGCTGCTGCGAGATCGCCAGGCCCAGCCCGGTACCGCCGTACAGCCGCGTGGTGCTGCTGTCGGCCTGGCTGAACGCGTGGAACAGGCGCTGCTGCTGTTCGGCGCTGATGCCCACGCCGCTGTCGGTCACGGCGCACTGCAAGCGCACCGCGCCCGGTGCTGGCGCAGCGGCGCCGGCCGCCACCGGCGCCAGCGCCACGTGCAGCACGATCTCGCCGCGCGCGGTGAATTTCAGCGCATTGCCCAGCAGGTTGATGAATACCTGGCCCAGTCGCAGCGGGTCGCCGGCCAGGCGCGCCGGCACGTCGGGGTCGGCCCAGATCACCAGTTCCAGTCCCTTTTCCGCCGCCCGCCACGAGAACAGGTCGGCCACCTGGTCGAGCACTTCCGCCAGCGCGAACGGCACGCTTTCCAGCGCCAGCTTGCCCGATTCGATCTTGGAAAAATCGAGCACGTCGTCGATGATGCCCAGCAGGTTCTTGCCGGCGCGGTCGATCTTGTTGAAATACTCGCGCGGCTTGGGCGCCAGGTCGAGGTGCGCGCCCAACCCGGCAAAGCCCAGAATGGCATTCATCGGGGTGCGGATTTCATGGCTGATGTTGGCCAGGAAGTCGCTCTTGGCGCGGGTGGACGCTTCGGCATCGGCGCGCGCCTGCTGGATGGCGCGGATCGCATGGGCTTTCTGGAACGCCGATATGAAGGGCTCCTTGAGCGCCTTGAACATCTCGAGGTCGGCCTCGGCAAATGCCTGCTGCTGCTCGAACACCAGGTAGCCCTGCACCTGCTGCTCGCTGCAGATGCGCACTGCCAGCACCGCGCCGCCCCGGCTCAGGTACATCTCGGGCATGGCCACGTCGGCCGCGTCCACCAAGAGCGCCTGGGCCTCGGCCAGCGACATGGCGGTGCACGGCGCCACCACGCTGGTCTGCCAGCTGGCATGGACCTTGAGCTGGCCGGCGCCCGGCTCGCAGATCAGCGCACAGGCGCCGCTCACCTGGCCGATGGCGCTCGATTCGAGCAGGATCGCCTGCAGCAGCTTGTCGAAATCGAGCTGCTCGTTGATCGACTTGACGATCGCGTGCACCCGCGCCAGGTGGCGCGTGCGCGCATACACCTCGTGCTGCAGCAGCAGCTTGGCCGCTTCGAGCTGGCGCACGCGCCAGCGGTACAGTCCCCACCCCAGCAGCAGCACTGCCAGCGCCGCGCCCGAGCGCGCCCACCAGGTCTGGTACCAGGCCGGCAGGAAGTGCAGCGCCATGGTCTGTTCGTGCGGACTCCAGTCGCCGTTGCGGTTGCTGCCGCGCAGGCGCAGGCGGTAGGTGCCGGGCGCCACGTTGGCATAGGTGGCGCTGCGGTGGCTGGCGTCGGCCTCCACCCAGTCCTTGTCGTAGCCCTCGAGCCAGAACGCGTAGCGGCTGCGGGCACTGGCGGAATAATCGAGCGCCGCCACTTCGATGCTGACATTGCGGGTGCCGGCCGGGATCTCCAGGCCCGGCCCGCCTGGCGCCAGCAGCGGCGCGGCCGCCAGCTTGCGGTTATCGAGCTGGACCGCGCTGACCACCAGCTGCGGCTGGTAGGTCCAGCGTGCCGGCGGCGTCGGTTGCACCACCACGTAGCCGCCCGAGGTACCGAACACCGGTTCGCCCTGCGCGGTGCGCGCGGCAGCGCTGCTGAAGTATGCCTGGAACACCAGGCCGTCCGGGCGGCCGAACACCTCGGTGCGCAAGGTGGTGGTGTCGATCACGGCAATGCCGTTGCCGGCCGACGCCCACATGCGGCCGCTGGCGTCCAGGCTGAGGCCGCTGGAGATCTTGCTGGGCAACCCGCTGCCCACGCTGAGCCGCACGAAGCGCGGCTTGCCGTCGGCGTTGCGGCCGTCGAGGATGGCGATGCCGCCGCTGTTGGTGGCCACCCACAGGCGGCCTTGCGGATCGAATGCCAGCGCGTTGACCAGCCCCTGCGGCAAGCCGTCGCTGCGGGCCGGCTCGGGCAGGATTTGCTCGGCGCGGCCGGTGGCCGGGTCGAAGTGGTTCAGGCCGTTGCGCGTGCCCACCCACAACCTGCCGTCGGGGGCGGCCAGCAAGGTGGTGACGCGGCTGTCGGACAGGGCGCCGGCGCTGGCCGGCCCCTGGCGATACGCCTTGACGGTGGCGGCGCGCGGGTCGTAGCGCAGCAGGCCGCTGGGCGTGCCCAGCCACAGCTCGCCGGCGCGCTGCACGATGCTGCCGATGCGCGGCAACGGCTCGTGGTGCGGCAGCGGCACCCGCCGCACCTGGCTGCCGCGCCCGCTGGTGTGGTACAGCCCGCCGAGGGTGCCGATCCAGGCCTCGTCCGGCTCGGCTTCGGTCAGGGCCAGGATCAGGCTGCCGGGAAGCGCCGAGTCCGGTTGCAGGGGGTCGGGCCGCAGGCCGGCGCGGCGGGTGGCGTCGGGGCCGATCAGGTCGATGCCCTGGTCGGCCAGCGCCACCCACAGCCGGCCGCTCTGGTCGGTCATGAATGCCGAAGCGGAAATCTCGGGCAGGCCGGCGCCGTCGAAGATGGTGTCGAAGGTGCGGTTGCGCGGGTGGTGGGTATCGACGCCGCGCTCGTTGGCCACCCACACCAGCCCGCTGCGGTCGCGCCACAGCGCCGCCACCCGGTCGCTGGCCAGGCTCACCGCCACCGCCGGCCGGTGCGTGATGCGGCGCCGGATGCCGGTGGCGTCGAACTCGATCACGCCGTCGCCGTAGGTGCCGGCCCACCACTGGCCCGGCACGGTTTCGGTCAGCGACAGCACCATCGCCTGGCGGCGCCCCTGCTCGGCCAGCGCCAGCAGCCGTGCGCCGGTGGCGACCGCATCCCTGGCAGCGAAGCCGACGCCGCTGTGGTGAGTGCCGAACACCACGCCGCCTTGCGGATCGGCGGCCAGCGCCAGCACCGCGTCGTCCACGCCGGCAATGTCCGCCACCCGGCCGCTGGCGGTGTCGCGCCGCGCCAGGCCGGCGTCGGAGCCGATCCACAACATGCCGTCGCGGTCGAGCAGCAGCGCGCGGATCTGGTTGCTGCGCTGGCCGCCCGGCGCCGTTACCGGGCGCGGGTGATGATGAACGGCGCCGGTGGCATCGACGTAATCGAGCCCGGTGGCCGTGCCCACCCACAGGCCGCCGTCACGGTCGCTGGCAATCGCATACACGGCCGGACTGGCCAGGGCCCCCGCAGCCACCCGCACGAAGCGCTCGTGCAGCGTGTCGTACCAGGCCAGGCCGTCGGTGCTGGTACCCACCCACAACCGGCCGCGGTGATCGACATGCAGGGTCTGGACGAAGTCGCCCGGCAGCGAGTGCGGATCGCTGGCATCGAAATAGAAATTGCGCATCTGGTAGCCGTCCCAGCGACCGAGGCCGGTCTGGGCGCCGAACCAGAGGAAACCGTCGCCGTCCTGGGCCACGGTCATCACGACCGGGCTCGGGAAGTTGCGCTCGGCCGGGGACAAATGCTCGAACACCACCGGCGCCAGCGCATGCCAGCGATCGGGATCGGCAGCGGCATGCAGCGGCGGGCAGGTCAGGCCGGCCAGCAGGGTGCCGGCCGCCACGGCAAGGGCGGTCAGGTTACGCACGTATCACTCAAAAAAAACCATTATGTTCTCGCCAGCAACGCGCAGCGGGTAGTGCATGCTAAAGCAAACACCGTCCCCGCGCCATCGATAACAACAATATGAAAGTCACGCACGATAGACTCGTGCGTTGCGCGCAATTCTGTTGCCATTCCTGAAATTTGATAGGAAAATTCCGATGACTCTTGGTTTTCCTCCACGTAGCCCCGCACAAGGACGACATGAAGCCACTCGGGATCAAGACGAAAGTTGCGTTGGCTACCAGCATCATCTCGATATTGATGATTGCGCTGGTAACCGTGGTTCAGATGCAACGCGTGAAACAGGACTTCGCCCGGGTGCTGTTTGCCCAGCAAACCGCGCTGGTGAATCGCACTGCCGAGGAGCTTGACGACAAGCTCACTGCGCTGCTCGGCATCGTGGCGTTCTCGGCGCGCAACCAGCCACCCGAGCTGGCCGGTTCCCCTGAACGCCTGCGCGCCTACTACCAGGACCGCGCCGTGCTGGCGCTGTTCGACGACCTGCTGGTGATCGGCGCGGACGGCAAGGTGATTGCCGATTTTCCCGAGGTGCCGGGCCGGGCGGGCCTGAACGTCGCCGACCGCGATTATTTCAAGCAGGTGATGTACACCCGCAAGCCGCTGATCACCGAACCGTTGATCGGCAGGCATCACAAGGAACCGATCGTGCAGATGGTGGCGCCGGTGCTCGATGCGCGCGGCGAGGTCGTATGCCTGATCTCGGGCGTGCTGCGGCTGTACAAGAACAACTTCCTCGGCCACCTGCGCACCGCCAGGGTCGGCCACAGCGGCTATTACTTTGCCCTGGTGCGCGGCACCAAGCCCGTCTACGTGCTGCATCCGGACCCCAACCGGCTGCTGCAACCGCGCAAGGCGGACGGCAGCCGCGCCACCACGCTGGCGCTGACCGAGGGCTTCGAGGGCACGGTGGACAGCGTTGATTCCGACGGCCGCGAAGTGGTCAACAGTTACAAGACGCTGAAATCGGTGGACTGGCTGCTGGCCGTCACGCTGCCGGCCGAGGAAGCGTACGAGGCGTTCGACGGCGTGCTGGCGCGGCTGGTGCTGTGGGGCGGCCTGGCGTCGCTGCTGGCGGCGCTGTTGATCGGCAGCCTCGCTTCGCGCCTGCTGGCGCCGCTGGTGGGCCTGCGCAATGCGATTGCCGCGCTGCGCGACAGCGGCGCCGAGTATGCACCGCTGCCCGTCCACACCGCCGACGAGGTGGGCCAGCTGACCGCCGCGTTCAACAACCTGATGCGCGAACGGCAAGCGGCCGATACCCGCCTGCAAAGCGTGCTCGAATATGCGCCGAACGCGATCATCGTGGTGGGCATGGATGGCCGCATCGAAACCATCAACCGCGAAGGCGAACGCTGCTTCGGCTACCACCGCGACGAGCTGCTGGGCCGCGAGATCGAGGTGCTGGTGCCCGCCGCGCTGCGCGGTCGCCACGCCGGTCACCGCGAGCATTTTTTTGCCGAACGCCTCAGTGCCGAACCGGTGCGCATGGGCCGTGGCGCGGTGCTGCACGGGCTGCGCCGCGACAGCAGCGAATTCCCGGTCGAGATCAACCTGAGCGCGGTACGCACCGACCAGGGCACCAAGGTGCTGGCGGTGATTGCCGACGTTACCGAGCCACACCGGCTGCGCCTGGAAGCGCAGGCGCGCAACGAGGAACTCGAACGCGAACGCGACCGCGCCGAAACCGCGAACCGCGCGAAAAGCGAATTTGTCGCCAACATGAGCCATGAAATCCGCACGCCGATGAACGCGGTGCTGGGCATGGTTTATTTACTGGGCAATACCCAGCTGACGCCGCAGCAGCGCAAGTACCTGAACATGGTGCGGGTGTCGGGCCAGTCGCTGCTCGGCATCCTCAACGACGTCCTCGATTACTCGAAGATCGAGGCGCGCCACATGGCCCTGTCGCCGGTCGAATTCAACCTCGACGACACCATGAATTCGCTGGCCACCACCATGACCATGAACGCGGGCGACAAGGAACTCGAGCTGGCCATCGCGGTCGATCCCGCTGTGCCCAAGTACCTGCGCGGCGACGCCCTGCGGCTGCAGCAGATCCTGGTCAACCTGGCCGGCAACGCCATCAAGTTTACCGCCAGCGGCGAGGTCGTGGTGTCGATCGGCCTGGCTGCCGCCGAGCGCCAGCCGGGAGGCCCGCAGGTCCTGCTGCACCTCGAGGTGCGCGACACCGGCATGGGCATGACGGAGCAACAGCTGGGCCAGTTGTTCAATGCATTTTCGCAGGGGGATCAAAGCATTACCCGGCGCTTCGGCGGTACCGGGCTCGGCTTGGCTATCACCAAGCGCCTGATCGAGCTGATGGGCGGCGAGATTGCCGTCAGCAGCAGCCAGGGCCACGGTTCGCGTTTCTGGTTCGAGTTGCCGTTCGACGTGCTGCCCGAGCGCGCCGAGGAACGCCGCCGGCCCGCCACCGGCGAGCTGCGCATGCTGGTGGCCGACGACAGCGACACCAGCCGCACCCTGATCGCGCAGCTGATCCGCGCCTGGGGCTGGCAGGCGGACGAGGTGGCATCGGGCACCGCCGCGCTCGACCTGTTCCGCGCCAGCCTCGCTGCGCAGCAGCCGTACGACGTGATCCTGGCCGACTGGCACATGCCGGGCCTGGACGGCCTGGCCACGGCCAAGGGCATCCGTGCGGCCGCGCCCGACGGCGGCCAGCCGGTGGTGGTCATGGTCAACGCCTTTGCCCGCGACCGGCTGGAGGAAATCTCGGCCGCGCCCGAGGTGGACGTGGTGCTGGTCAAGCCGATTACCAGCTCCAACCTGTTCGACGCGCTGCAGGAAGCGCTGGTGACCAAGGGTGAAACCGGCTTGCAGATGGCAGCCGAACGCGGCATCGAAGGCACGCTGGCCGGCTGCCGCCTGCTGCTGGTCGAAGACAACGTGGCCAACCAGGCCGTGGCGTGCGGCATGCTGGAGCTGGCGGGCGCCACGGTGGACGTGGTGGACAACGGCCAGCAGGCGGTCGACCGCCTCAGCATGCGCCAGGGCGAATACGACCTGGTGCTGATGGACATGCAGATGCCGGTGATGGACGGCTTTACCGCCACCCGCATTTTGCGCCAGGAACTCAAGCTGACCCTGCCCATCGTGGCCATGACGGCGGGCGTGCTCGAGTCCGAGCGCGAGCGCAGCGTCATGGTCGGCATCAGCGCATTTATTCCGAAACCCATCGAGGTCGAGCAAATGCTGGCGGTGCTGTTGCGGCACTTGCCGCGCAAAGCGCCAGCGCCGGTGCCGGTTCCAGGGTCGGTGCCGGTTCCCGTTGCGGTGCCGGCACCGGCGTCGGTACCGGCGCCAACGCCCGTGCCGGCGCGGACGGCCGCGGGCACGGCGCCGGCGGTCCGGCTGGTGGCGTCCCGCGCGCCCGATGGCGAGGCTGGCGTGTTCAATGTCGACAAGCTGATGGGCGTGATGGGCAAGGACGCCAAGGGCCGCGCGGTGATGCTCAAGATGGTGCGCGGCGCCGTCGACGGCGGCATGGCGCAGGTGGACGAGGCCGGCAAAGCATTGCAGGAAGGCCGGCTGCGCGATGCCGCCCGCCAGTTTCACAGCCTGCGCGGCGCGGTGGGCGTACTCGGTGCGCGGCGCCTGATCCAGGCCACCATCGATGCCGAAGACGCCATCATCGGCGCCCACGAAGCCGATATCGATGCCCGGTACCGCACCGTGCGTGCCGAGCTCGAGGCCACGCTGGCCGAGGCCAGCGCCTGGCTCTCCCTTCAGCCGGATTGACCGGCGTCAAATCCGGTCGGAGCCGCCGGTTTACCTGCAGTGTCCCTCTGGCACTTACTTTCGGGTAAGTGCCATTGTCTTCGTTTCACGAAGATTAGGATTTGCACAAAAACCACATCTAAACGATATTGATAACAATTCGCATTTACGAATTGTCACGGGATCGTTACAATCTCACCGAATTAACGATTTACAACTGAACAATACCCCTGACAACAAGCCCGCCAGCCAGACGCGATGCCCGATCCGCGCAGCCAGAGCCCGCATCCAGAACGAGAGAGATGGTCATGATCAAGAGCCGTAAACACGCGCAGTCGCGCTTTAACCAACACGTGGGCGCCGCGCTGGCCGTGATGCTGCTGCCGGTGGCCGCCCATGCGCAAGCGCAGTCGCCCACCCCGCAGACGCTGTCCGAAGTCAAGGTGCAAGGCGCCGCCGAAGACACCTTCAAGGCCGACAAGGCCGCGTCGGCCAAGTACACTGAAAAACTGGTGGACACGGCCCAGACCATTACCGTGATCAAGAAAGAACTGATCGAGCAGCAAGGCGCCGTGTCGCTGACCGAAGCGCTGCGCAACACCCCTGGCGTGGGCGCGTTCTTCCTCGGTGAAAACGGCAACACCAACACCGGCGACGCCATCTTCATGCGCGGCTTCGACACGTCGGGCAGCATTTACGTGGACGGCGTGCGCGACGTGGGTTCGATCACGCGCGACATCTTCAACATCGAACAGATCGACGTCCTCAAGGGCCCGGCCGGCACCGACAACGGCCGCAGCGCGCCCACCGGTTCGATCAACCTGGTGAGCAAGCGTCCGCAACTGGAAGACGCGTACCTCGGTTCCGTCACCGTAGGCAGCGGCAAGCAAAAACGCGCCACCGCCGATGTCAACCAGGTGATCAATGCCGAGAGCGGCGCCGCCTTCCGCCTCAACGCGCTGGTGCAGGACAGCGGCAACGCCGCCCGCGACGTGGTGGAGAACAAGCGCTGGGCCGTGGCGCCGTCGTTCGCGTTCGGCCTCAATGGCCCTACCCGCTTCTACCTGAACTTCCTGCACGTCAAGCAAGACAATATTCCCGACGGCGGCGTGCTGACCATCGGCCTGCCCGGCTACACTGCGCCCGTGACGGCGACCATGACAGCCGAGCAGCGCGCTGCCCTGAACGCCGCGCTCAATTCGGCGCCACGCGTCGATCCGAAGAACTTCTATGGTTCGGTGAAAGACCACGACAACGTCACCGCCGACCAGTTCACGGCCCGCGTGGAACACGACTTCGCCAACGGCGTCAAGTTGCAGAACACCACCCGCTACGGCAAGAACCACCAGGATTACCTGCTGACCGCATTCATGGCCACCGCTGCCAATCTGGACGTCACCGGCGCCCGCGACAGCTGGACCATGGCCCGCGGCAACCTGACCTACAAGGACCAGACCAACAAGGTGCTGACCAACCAGACCAATGTCACGGCCGAATTCGGTACCGGTGCGGTCAAGCACACGCTGGTGGCCGGCCTGGAATTCATCACCGAGAAGCAAACCAACTACACCATTGCCACCACTGCCGGCACCGCTCTGACCCGCACCAACATCTACCACCCGGATCCAGCCACGGTGCAAACCTTCACCTATGCCCGCACTGGCGCGCAAGCGGTGGGCAATACCGACACCCAGGCCGTGTACCTGTTCGACACCGCCAAGTTCGGCGACTGGATCATCAACGGCGGCTTGCGCCTGGACCACTACAGCACCACCTACGATTCGGTGGCGATCCAGGGCACGGCCACTCCACAAACCATTCCGGTCGGCACCCGCATCGCCACCAACCTCAAAGTGGGCGACACGCTGGTCAACGGCAAGCTGTCGGCGCTGTACAAGCTGACGCCGGAAAGCAGCGTCTACGCACTGGCCGCCAGCTCGAAAGCGCCACCGGGCGGCACCAACTTCTCGCTGAGCGCCGCTGCCAACAGCGCCGCCAACCCGAACTACGATCCACAGGAAACCACCAACTATGAAGTGGGCGGCAAGTGGGACCTGCTGCAGCAAAAACTGTCGCTGTCGGCAGCGGTGTACCGCACCACCGTGAAGAACGAAGTGGAGCAGGATGCCGTGACCGCCGCCTACTTCCAGACCGGCGAGAAACGCAACCAGGGTATCGAGCTGGGCGTGACCGGTGAACTCAGCCGCGGCTGGCTGGTGAGCGCAGGCTACACCCGCATGTCGGCCAAGGTCACCAACGGCCGCGCCGTGGCTGCCGACGGCGAAGTCTACCTGGCCTACACGCCGAAGCAATCGTTCACGTCGTGGACCTCGTACACCCTGCCGTTCGGCGTGACCGTGGGCGGCGGCGTGCGCTTCAACGACAAGCTGCGTCGCGGCACCGACGGCGCGGTGGGCACCCCGTCGCATATCGACTCGTACTGGGTGGCCGATGCCATGGCCAGCTATGCCATCAACAAGCATGTCGACCTGCGCCTGAACGTGTACAACCTGACCGACAAGGAATACGTATCGGCCATCAATAAATCGGGTTACCGCTACACCCCGGGCCAGCCGCGCTCCGGCAGCCTGACCGCCAACGTCAAGTTCTAAGTATTCGTTGCTCCGCGAACCCGCCCTTGCCGGCGGGTTTTTTTTTGATTGCACAGCTTGCACGCGGGCGTTGTTTTACCGGCGTTTCGCTGCAAAGTAGTGCAATAAAGAGTAGATAAATAAAGAACGTTCATTACAATGCTTTCACGGGCGGCCGATACGCGTTGCACATGCATCGATGGCATGGCCTCCCACCTTCAGGGAGGCAACCATGACATGCAACCACCGGACCCTACGCCCGGCTTCACGTTCCATTTCCACTGCAACACTGCGCGGCCTGCGTGCGATTCCCCTGCTGTGCGCCGCCTGGTGCGGCAACGCGCTGGCAGTCGACGTGATTTACCAGGGCCCGCCCGGTAGCAGTGGCCTGACCGGCGCCACACCGGGCGCGGCCGGCACTGCCGGCATGGCGGCGCTCGCGGCACTCTACACGCTCAGCGGTACCGATGCCGACAACAGCTTGACGGTCAACGGCGGCGCAGGCGGCCCAGGCGGCAATGGCGCCAACGGCAATCCGGGCCAGATCGGCGGTGCTGCCGGCGCGGGGGGCGCCGGCAGCACGGCAACGGCGGTGTTGTCTGCGATCGCCCCGGCGGCCGGTGGCACGCTGGCCGTCGCTGCCAACGGCGGCGTGGGCGGTAACGCCGGCCAGCCCGGCACCGGAGCCGCCCCCGGCGCCGGCGCATCCGGTGGCGTGGGCGGTGCGGCCTCCGCGAATGGCGTGCTCACCAGTTCCGGCAATGGCGCCGTGCAAGGCGCGGCGCAGGCCAGCGGCGGCCAGGGCGGCCTGGCCAGCGGTGGCGTCGGCAGCGCTGGCGGCGGTGCGGCGCTCAGCAATTTCACCCTCGTGGCGCTCGGCAGCGGCACGGCCGCGGTACGCTCGGCGGCGGTCGGCGGCAGCGGCGCCGCTGCCACCGCTGAAGGCGCCTCGGCCGGCAACGGCGGCAACGCCATCGCCAGTGCCGGCATCGGCAACCCCACCGCCACGCTGTCCGCCTACACCCAGGAAGTGCTGGCCACCGGCGGCGCCGGCGGCCACGCCAACCTCGACTTTTCCGACGCCCCGCACGCCATCGGTGGCAACGGCGGCGATGCTGCGGCCACCACCATAAGCGCATACAGCAGCGGCACGCTGATCCTGACCCAGCGCGCCACCGGCGGCGCCGGCGGCGATACCATCTTTGCCTCCGCAGGGCGTGGCGGCAATGCCTCGTCGATCATCGCCACCAGCCTCGGAGGCGTACAGAGCGCCAGCATCGACAGCATTGCCACCGGTGGCGCTGGCGGTGTTGGGCTGGGCAGTCCATTCGGCGACCCGGAGTCGGGTGCGCCGGGCGCGGGCGGCAATGCCTACAGTAACATTACGCTGACCGGCAACGCGCCGGCGGGCGGCGGCTGGAATGCGGACATTGCCGCCACCAGCACCGCGCTTGCCGGGTCCCCCGGCAACGGCGCATTCCCGCCCGAGGGCGGCAACGCCGATGCCATCGTCTCGCTGGCAGGCTACGGCCGCGTCAGCGGCACCGCCCAGGCAACCGGCACGTTCGGCGGGGGCCAGGGCGGGTATGGCAACGCCCGTGCCACGGTCGGGTCCAACTACAGCGCTGTGGCTGCGGCCACGGCCAACGGCGGCGGCGCCTTCTTCAATCCTGGTGCGCCGGCCACCGCCCGCGCCGACGCCAACGCCGGCTGGCACGCGAATGCCGACGCGGTCGCTCTGTCCGGCAGCGGCCGCTTTGGCAATTCCGACCCGGCGTCGGCGATTGCACAGGCCACAGTCAACCGCGTGACAGGTACGCCGCCGCCGGGAACTTCCCTGGTGTCCGAGGCGCGCGCCCATGCGCAGGCGAGCTTCCAGGGCGGCCAGGTGCTGGCGCGCAGCAGCTACCACCATGCCGGACTGGGTGCCTCCGTGGCGGCCACGGCCAGCTCGGGCGAACCGGCCCGGTTCTATCAGCCCGAGGCTTACAGCGCCGCCAATGTGGGCGGCGCGGCGTACGGCCCATGGAACCCCGTCGGCGCGTTCGGCGCCGTGGTGTCGTACGCCAGCGCCCTGCCCGACCCGGCCTCGCTGACCGCGCTCATGGCGGCCTCGCCCAATATCGAGGCCGCATTCGACGGCGCCCAACTACTGGCTGCGGGCACGGTGGGCGCGATGTTCTTCCCGTTCACCAGCACCGCGGCCTACGAGTTGCCGTTCACCGCCGGCCGCCACCTGCTGGTGGGCCTGGGACTGCCGTTCGTGTCGGAATTCGATTCCGCCAGCTTCGAGTTCTCGGTGAGCAATGGCACCACCGAACTGTACGCCGGCAGCTTCACCACGCCGCAACAGGCGGCATCGTGGTTTACCGACCGTGTGCTCGATCTCGGCGTGATTTCCGACAGTTCGCTCGACCTGCTGGTACGCTTCACAATGAATAGCGGCGTGTACGGTTTCAGTTATGTGCTCGGCGCCGGCGACGCGCTGGCGCCGGTGCCGGAATCCGGTACCTGGCTGATGCTGATGCTGGGCCTGGCGTTGCTGACCTGGCGCGCATGCAAGTTACGCGACACACCGCTGGCATCGCCACACGGTTGGTAAAACTGCTTGCCACCAGTCGCAGCCCCATGACATGATCGATGTCAGAGTTTGGTTTCCGGGTCGTCCGGAATGGGGCCGCGATGGATCATGTGGTTGGCTTGTCCGCGAAACATCCTGCGGCGCGCCCAGGCGCCGTGCCAGGCAACGTCCGAGAGCACCCCTTGCATGCCGCTAGCTGTGCCTGCGGCAACTCCCTCTTCTTCATTTCATGCATGTCCGTGCAGGCATGCGCACATCCGTCTCAGGAGCGACTATGTTTTCCAACATGAAGGTAGCGGTGCGGCTGGCCATCGGCTTTGGCGCAGTAGTGGTGTTGCTGCTGGCGTTATCGGCAGTTAGCCTGTCGAGCATGGCAGCCATGAACCACGATGTCGATTTGCTGATGGACGACCGCTATCCGAAGGTGATGCTGGCCAACGAGGCCGCCACGCTGACCATCGACAACGGCCGCCAGGTGCGCAGCATGATGCTTGCGACCAGCAACGAAGAACGCGAGCGCTACAAGGCCACGGCCGAAGCGAACCGGGTCAAGGTGGCGGAAGCGCTGGCGCGGCTCGACAAGCTGGTAGCCAGCGACAAGGGACGCGAACTGTTCCGCGACATCACCGCCAAGAGCAACGCGCTCAATCCCGCCTACGTCGAGTTGTACGCGCTGATCAAGGATGATCCGAAGCGCGCGCTCGAATACATGAAGGATCAATTCCTGGTGGCCAACAGCGCCTACCTGGCGTCGCTGGAAAACCTGGTCAAGCACCAGACGTCGCTGATGGAGCTGGACCGCCAGCACGCTGCAGAAAATTACGACAGCACCCGTAACATGGTGATCGCGCTGGCGGTGGGTGCAGTGCTGATTGCAATTGCACTGGCCTGGGCCATCACGGCCAGCCTGGTGCGCGCGCTGGGCGGCGAACCGGCGTACGCGGCGCACGTCTTGCGGCGCATTTCCGACGGCGACCTCAGCGCCGAAGTCGTGACCCGTCCGGGCGACAAGGGCAGCCTGCTGCTGACGGTAAAAGAAATGGTCGCCAAGCTCAAGCAGGTGATCGATGGCCAGCGCACGGTGGTGGAAGCAGCCAACCGCGGCAACTTCAGCGCCCGCGTGGACCTGAACGGTTTGCAGGGCTTCCAGCGCGACATGGGCGACGGCCTGAACCAGCTGGCCGCCACCACCGGCGCCAGCATCGACGACGTGGTGCGGGTGATGGGCGCCATGTCCGACGGCGACCTCACGCACACCATCGACAAGCACTACGACGGCGCGTTCGGCGAATTGAAAAAATACGCGAATACGACCGTGGCCAAGCTGGCACAGGTAGTAGCGGAAGTCAACGCCAACGCCGAAGGACTGGCCGCAGCGTCGGAGCAGGTGAGCGCCACTGCCAACTCGCTGGCGCAAGCGGCCAGCGAGCAGGCGGCCGGGGTGGAAGAGACGTCGGCTTCGGTCGAGCAGATGACGGCGTCGGTGGCGCAAAACACCGACAACGCCAAGGTCACCGACGCCATGGCCAGCCGCGCAGCCAGCGAGGCGACCGAGGGTGGCGAGGCCGTGCGTTCCACGGTGTCGGCCATGAAGCAGATTGCCGCCAAGGTGCTGATCATCGACGACATCGCCTATCAAACCAACTTGCTGGCATTGAACGCCGCCATCGAAGCGGCGCGCGCGGGCGAACACGGCAAGGGTTTTGCCGTGGTGGCGGCCGAGGTGCGCAAGCTGGCCGAGCGCAGCCAGATCGCGGCCCAGGAAATCGGCGAAGTGGCCACCAGCAGCGTCAGCCTGGCCGAGCAGGCCGGCACCATGCTGGGGGCGATGGTGCCGAATATCCGCAAGACGTCCGACCTGGTGCAGGAAATCACGTCGGCATCGGAAGAGCAATCGGCGGGGCTGGCGCAAATCAATTCCGCGATTGCCCAGCTGAGCCAGACCACCCAGCAAAATGCGGCCGGTTCCGAAGAGCTGGCATCCACCGCCGAACAGATGAGCAGCCAGGCCGAGGAGCTGCAACAGGCGATGAGCTTCTTCCGCGTGGCGGGCGGCAAGGCTGCCAGCCACGTCAGCACCAGCCACAGCGGCGGTAACCCCGGCAGTCATCGACCACCACGGCCGGCAAACTCGCGCCATGCGCCACCGCCGACGCGCCAACCGGACTTCGCCACGACCGCCGGCCCGGACGAATCGAAGTTTGTGCGGTACTGAAATGATTATTTTTGTACATACGAAAAAACCGGTTGAAGTCTGCGGTTTTTGTACATACAATAATTTATGGACTTCGATTTCGATCCCAATAAAGATCGCTTCAACCAAGAGAAGCATGGGATATCGTTGAGCGAAGCGGCGCACATCGAATGGGATACGGCACTGGAAAAATTGGACGACAGGGACGACTACGGAGAGGATCGATACCGGGCCTTCGGTTTCATCGGCAATCGACTTTATTGTGTGGTGTATGTCGATCGAAACGAAGTACGTCGAGTTATCAGTTCGCGAAAGGCAAATGCGAGAGAGGTTGGTGAATATGTCAAAGCAAGCCAATAAGATTGTAGCTTCATCGGAGGATCATCTCGAGGACGCAGTTCGTGCGCGGGCGCGCCGTTTAAAATCCCTGCAGATCATTATTCCCACGCCTGAAGAAGATAGCGCAATCACGGCAGCTGCACTGCTGGACCCGGACAACCCACCGCTGAGCGACGGCGAGATGGCGCAATTCAAACCGGCGCGCCGGCCACGCGGCCGGCCGACACAGGAAGCCATCAAGGTACCCACCACCATGCGGCTCGATAGCGTTGTGGTCGATTCATTCAAAGTGACCGGCGAAGGTTGGCAAACTCGCGTCAATGCGGCGCTGCGAGATTATTTAGCGGAGCGCAATATGCTTGTCCACCGCTATCACGCGACGGTGCACAAGCGCGAACAGGATACGGAACAACTCGGCGAATTCGTCGTGGTGGCTGCCGACGACGGCCAAGCCCGGAAAAAGGTTAAGCATCATCTGCGCGAACAAGGACTGGAAGAGGCCGCGCGCGGACGCGTGTACACCGTGGACATCGGCAACGTTCGCAGGGATGACCTCGATATCATCTACTGACAGCCATAGTACCGACTGTTGTATTACCTGATGGTTGTCCCCGGATAGCATAGACGTAGTCACAATTTGCCGGCTATAATTGCGAGTGATTATCATTTAGATTCTTACTCAATCAATTATTCAGGGAGTTGTGATGTTCGACCGCGCAGAAATGATGTACCCACCCAAGCTCGCCTTGCGCCCCGTGCGGCTGGCGGCGAGACTGGCCTTGCTCTGCGCGAGCGCAGCCATGATCGCTCCGCTGGCGCACGCCGAGGAAACTCCGGCCGCAGCTGCCGACGCGGTTGACCAGGACAAGCTGATGCCCACCGTGACCGTCACCGGCAGCAACGACCGCGTCACCACCGAAAACTCGGGTTCGTTCGGCACCAAAAAGGCCACGCTGTTCAAGGGCCTGGAATCGGTGCGCGAAATCCCGCAGCCGGTGACCGTGCTGACGCGCCAGTTCATCGAAGACCGCGCATTGCTAAATCTGACCGACCTGATGCTGGCCACCCCTGGCGTGGCCGTCGACTACACCGACAGCGAGCGCGTCACTTACCATTCGCGCGGCTATGCGATCGACGCCATGCAGGTCGATGGCCTGTCGATCACCCAGGGCGGCTCGGCGTTCGCCCAGCCCGATGCGGCCGTACTCGACCGCGTGGAAGTACTGCGCGGCGCCTCGGGCATGCTGCGCGGTTCCGGCAACCCGTCGGCCACCGTCAACATGGTGCGCAAGCGTCCCACGCGCGACTTCCAGGCGTCGGCCACGGCCGTGCTGGGCTCGTGGGAGCGGCGCCGCGCCGAAGGCGATATCTCGGGCGCCCTGAACGACGCCGGCACCGTGCGCGCGCGCCTGGTGGTTGTCAAGGACAAGAAGGAATCGTTCCAGAAGGCGATGGAAGAAGATCGCCAGGTCGTGTACGGCGTGGTGGAGGCGGACCTGTCGCCCAACACGCTGCTGACGGCCAGCCTGCAGCGCACCGAACTCGACGCTACCGGCTCGTGGGGCGGCATGCCAGGCAACTTCGACGGCTCGTCGCTGAACCTGCCGCGCGACACGTTCCTCGGTGCGTCCTGGAACCGCTGGAACCGCGCCAACGAACAGGCATTCGTGGAACTCGAACACCGCTTCGATAACGGCTGGACCGCCAAGGCCAGCGCCGGCTACCTGCACCTGAAAATGGACCCGAACGGTTTCAAGCAATCGTATATCGCGCGCTCGAGCACCACCAATCCGTATTTGTTCGGCGTGACCACGTCGCAATACACGGGCGACGACAGCCAGCAGGATAACTTCACGGTCAACGCCAACGGTCCGTTTACCCTGTTCGGCCGCCAGCACAAGCTGGTGGTGGGCGCGGAAAGCCTGCGGGCGCGCACGATTGCCACAGCCGGCCTTGGCAATCTGTTCCCGGTCACCAATATCGATATCCGTAACTGGAATCCGGACACCACGTACGCGGAAAACAACGTCGTCACGGTCAACAACAACAAGCCGACCTTTGTCCAGCAGCAGGGCGCGTACGCCACCACCAGCCTGTCGCTGATGGACTCGCTCACGGCGCTGGCCGGCGTGCGCCTGAGCTGGTACGAGTACCGTGCACCAGCGGCGCCGGCCACCAGCTACAAGGTGGAACGCCAGACCACGCCGTTTGCCGGCCTGGTGTACGACATCACGAAGAACCTCAATGCCTACGTGAGCTACACCGAAATCTTCACGCCGCAAAACGTCAAGGACGTCAACAACAACATGCTCAAGCCGATCACCGGCGAAGACTACGAAGCAGGCGTGAAGGGCGAATTCTTCGGCGGCAAACTGAACGCGTCGGCCGGCATCTTCCGCATCAACAACGTCGGCCGCGCGGTGGAAGACTCGAACGGCCCGGCCACGTGCGCACCGTCCAACCCCACCGGCCGCTGCCGCATTGCCGGCGGCAAGACCGAGAGCCAGGGCTGGGAAGCCGAGCTGTCGGGCGAACTGGCGCCGGGCTGGAACATCCAGGGCGGCTATACCAACACCCGCACCAAGTACGTCGTGGACACGGCAGCCAACACCAACCAGCCGCTGCGCGCCATCGATCCGCGCCACCAGTTGCGCATCTTCAGCAACTACCGCCTGAGCGGCATGCTGAAGGGCTGGACCGTGGGTGGCGGCGCCAACATCCAGAGCGATGCGACGGTGACCGGCAGCGGCCTGTCCGCGCGCCAGGGCGGCTACTCGGTCCTGAACGCGATGGCCGGCTACCGCTTCAACGACCGCTACTCGGTGCAGGTCAACGTGAATAACCTGACCGACAAGTACTACTACAAGAAGTTCGCACCGACCGGCCTGGCGTACTACTACGGCGATCCCCGCAACGTGGTGGTCACCCTGCGCGCGGCGCTGTAAGCCGGCAGCGTCCTGCCCCGGTTTGGGCCGATGTGGTTTTTCAACTATAATCGGCCCATGTTTTTCTCCCCCCTGCGCCGTCACTTCACCGTCTGGATCGCCATGCTGGCCATCCTGTTCAGTGCGCTCGCGCCCGCGGTGTCGCATGCGTTCGAGGCCCGCCAGGGCACGGCCAGCTGGGTGGAAATCTGTACCGTGGCCGGCACCAAGATGGTCCAGCTCGGTAACGGCGACCAGCCCCCGCCGACCTCCGACGCCCTGTCGCACCACCTGAAAAACTGCCCGTACTGCGCGGCCCATGCCGGCGGTCCGGCGCTGCCGCCGGTTGCCGCCTTCACGTTCGCCATCCTCGGCGGCCACGATGTTTTCCCTGCGCTGTTCTACACCGCGCCAAGCGTCCAGTTTGCGTGGTCTGCATCCGCTCCGCGCGGTCCGCCCGCTCTCGTGTAATTCCGCTCTCATGCATCCCCTCGGGATGCTTCGTCACGTGGCACTTTACAGAGAAAATCTATGCAACGGTATGCAAGGAAAAGGCACGCGCTCGCCTGCGCGGCGCTGTGCGCGACGGCGTCTGCCGCTTATGCGCAGGATACGCAACACGATGATTCAACGCTGGTATTAGGGTCGGTCGACGTCACCGGCAAGCGCACCGGCCCGCTATCGGCGCGCAATGTATTAAGTTCGGTCGATGTGCTTGGCGCCGAACTGGTGCGCGGCCAGCAGGTGCAACACGCGTGGGAATTGTTTGCACGCGCACCGGGCGTGATGCTCACCCAGTTCAGGCAAGGCAACGAATCGGGCAAGCTGTCGTTTCGCGGCTTTAACGGCGAGGGCGAGGTGAATGCCGTCAAGCTGCTGATCGACGGCATTCCCGCCAACGACAACGCGGGCGGCATGCCATTTCTCGACATGCTGTTCCCGCTCGAAATCCGCAGCATCGAGGTAGTGCGCGGCACCAACGACCCGCGCTACGGCCTGCACAATATTGCCGGCAATGCCAACGTCACCACGCGCAGCGGCGGCAACGACGGCGAGGTACGCCTGGGCTACGGCAGTTTCAATACGCGCGAAGTGCAGTACGCGCAAGGTATCGAGCGCGGCAACTGGGCGCAGAATTACTTCGCGGGCCAGTTGCGCTCGAATGGCTACCGCGACAACGCCGCGTTCAAAAAAACCACGGTCAGCGGCAAATGGTTTTATACCAGCGACGACGGCCGCACCCGCGCCGGACTGTCCGCGCGTCACACCGATGGCGACGGCGAGGAGGCGGGCTACCTCGAAGCCGGCGATGCGCACCGCCAGCCCACCGCATCGTACGGCTATGCCCGGTCGACCGGCGGCAACCGCGCCATGGTCCAGGCCAGCGTACAGGTCGATCACAGCGTGGACGACGCGTGGTCGGTGGCAGCGAGGGCGTATCTGAACACGGTGCGCGACCAGCGCTGGCTGCGCTACGCGATCACCGCGTCGCAGCAGGAGCGGGTGATCGACGAACGGCACACCGGGCTGCTGGCCAGCGTCACGTACCGGCCGTCGGCGGCGCTGGCGGTGGAGGCGGGCGTCAATGCCGAGCACCAGGACAATCGCAGTCCGCGCTACAACACGGTCGACCGGGTGCGGGTGGCCACCACGCGCGACCAGCGCTTCCGCTTCAATAACAACGGCGCCTACGTGCAGGCCGTATGGCAGCCGCTGGCGGGGCTGAAACTCACGCCGGGCTACCGGGTGGACCGGGTAACCGGCTGGTTCGAGGATCCCTCGAAGAACGCTCATTATGCCATCCAGGACTACGGCACCATCCGTCAACCGAAGCTGAGCGCCGTCTACGCGCTGGGCGCCGCCACCAGCGTGTATGCCAACTGGGGCCGCACGTTCCAGGTGGGCGCCGGCGCGGCCGCCTACCGGTCCACGGCCGGCAGCCTGCAACCGTCGATCAACGAAGGCTGGGAGGGCGGCGCCAGGTTTGCGCCTGCCCGGTGGCTGAACGGCCGGCTGGCGCTGTGGCGCCAGGATGCATCGGGAGAAGTCAAACGGCGCCTGAACGATCCGTCCGGCGGCTCCGACAACCTGGGGCGCACGCGGCGCCAGGGTCTCGACGTGCAGCTGCAGGCGCACACGGGCGCCAGCGGCCAGGCATGGATGGCGTATTCGCTGCAGCGCTCGCGCATCGTGGCGCCCGATCCGGGGGCGCCCGGCACCCTGGGCAAGCAGATCGACCACGTGCCGCGCCGCGTGTACTCGGCCGGCTACGACGTGCAGGCGACACGCGCTCTCAGGCTGTCGGCGTGGACCAGCGGGCAGGGTGGTTATTTCCTCACCACGGCCAATACCGGCGGTACGTACGGCGCCTACACGCTGCTGAACGCCGGAGCGTCGTACCGGGTGTCGCCAGTCGTCACTGTCGATGTGCAAGTAAAAAATCTGGCCAACCGCTATTACGAATATGTGTGGAGTTTCGATGCGCTGCGCGATCAAACCCGCCATGCGCCCGGCGATGCCCGGGCCGTGTACATATCCGCCAATTTCACTCTGTAAACCAGTCAAAAATACCATCATGAACAAATTATCTATATCATTTATACTAAATAAACAGTTTATTTCATATAAACCATATAAACCGTTTTTACTTGTGCTTGCCGGGCAGCTTTTTTTGCCTGCTTTGGCGCGCTCGGAAACGCCCGAAACGCCGCCCAAAACCCTGCCCGAGGTGGTCGTTCTGGCCCCTGCCGACGGTGACCGGTGGCGCCGCAACGGCGTTGCCGACACTGCCTCCATGCTGCTCAATACGCCCGGGTACAGCGTGACCAGCAACGGCGGCGTGGCCGGCCTTCCATTCGTGAATGGCCTCGGGGACGACCGCCTGAAGATCCGCGTCGATGGCATGGAAATCACGTCGGCTTGCGCCAACCACATGAACGCGCCGCTGTCGTACATCGACCCGTCGCAGGTGGGCCGCATCGACGTGGTGGCTGGCGTAACGCCGGTCAGCGCCGGCGGCGACAGCATCGGCGGCACCATCACCGTGACCTCGGCGCCGCCCGCGTTTGCCGCGCCCGGGGAGGGCGCCGTGACCCGCGTGCGGCTGTCGGCCAGCGGCCGTACCGTGAACGACGGCGTGAATGCCGGCGTGGGCGCCAGCATGGCCACCGACCGCCTGAGCGTGGGCTATACCGCCGCCTATGCACGGGCCCACAGCTACCACGATGGCGATGGCGACCTGGTGCTGGGCAGCATGGTGCAAAGCATCAACCAGGCTGCCGTGCTGGCGCTGCGCGGCACCGGCCAGCTGCTGACCGTGCGCGCCGGCATCCAGCACGTCCCGTACCAGGGTTTTCCCAACCAGTACATGGACATGACCGACAACCACGGCCGCTTCGCCAATGCCGCCTACGCGGGCACGTTCGGCTGGGGCGAACTCGACGCCAGCGCCTACTGGCAGCACACGGGCCACGAGATGGGATTTTTTACGCCGGAACGGCCCGGCACCATGCCGATGGTCACCAGCGGCCGCAATCGCGGCTACGCGCTCAAGGCCAGCCTGCCGTGGCTCGGCGCCGGCCGCCTGCGCCTGGGCCACGAGTGGCACGGGTTTAACCTGGACGACTACTGGCCGGCGGTACCGGACTCGATGATGATGGGACCGCAAACCTATGTGAATATCAACCACGGCCGGCGCGACCGCGCCGTGCTGTTTGCCGAGGCAGAAACCGTGCACGACGCACGCTGGACCACGCTGCTGGGCGCGCGCCGCGAACGGGTACGCATGGATGCCGGCCAGGTGCAACCGTATGCCAACAACATGATGAACGCCGCCGATGCCGCCGCCGCCGCCCGTTTCAACGCCAGTGCGCGGGCACGGCGCGACGCCAACCTCGACCTCACCGCGCTGGCGCGCTACACGCCCGATGCCTATACGCGCTACGAGCTGGCGCTGGCGCGCAAAACCCGCTCGCCCAACCTGTACGAACGCTATTCCTGGGGCCGCGGCACGATGGCCATGACCATGACCAACTGGTTTGGCGACGGCAATGGCTACGTGGGCAACCTCGACCTGCGGCCCGAAACCGCCACCACCGTCGGCCTGACGCTGGACTGGCATGGCGCCGGCACCGATGACTGGTTCGTCAAGCTCAACCCGTACATCACGCGGGTGCGCGACTACATCGATGTCGACGTGCTGGGCAGTTTCAATCCGTACATGCAGCCGGGCGCACGGGGCGCCCTGCTGCAGTTTGCCAACCATGACGCCCGGCTGTACGGCGCCAACCTGTCGTGGCGCCTGCCCCTGGCACAGGTGGCACAGGTTGGGAAGAGATGGGGCACGCTGCACTTCACCGGCAACGCCGCCCTGACGCGCGGCCAGCGGGTGCACCACGGCACAGACCAGGCGGGCGGCGAGCTGTATCGCATGATGCCGCTGAACGCTTTACTGGCGCTGGAACAGAGCGGCGGCAAATGGACCCGCCAGCTGGAAGCCAAGCTGGTCGCCGCCAAGCACCGCACCGACGCGCGCCGCCTGGAACCGCAAACCGCCGGCTACGCACTGTTCAACCTGCGCACCAGCTACCAGCTGGCAAAAAACACGCGCGTCTCGGCAGCGATTACCAACCTGCTCGACAAACCATACGCCGACCCGCAAGGGGGCGTCTACCTGTCCGGCCTGCTGCGCAACGGCGGCAGCCTGCAACCGCTGCCCGGCTTCGGCCGCTCGCTGGACCTCGGCCTCACCACCGAGTTCTAACTGAGGTGGTTGATGGCGCGGACCAGTTGGTCGAGCTCGGCCTTGGTGGTGAACAGGGCGGGGGTGATGCGCAGGCAGGCGCCGCCGGTGGGGCCTTTGCGCGGGACGGTGAAGATCCGGTATTGCTCGATCAGCGTGCGCTGCAAGGCGACGTTGTCGTCGAACGACGTCTTGCCGGCAATGCGCAGCGAGGTGACGGCGCCGGCCATGTCGTCGGGCGCGAGGATCTGCACTTTCTTGTTGTCGCGCAGCTGGGTTACCCAGTGCTGGCGCAGGTGCAGCAGGCGCGCGCCCTTGGTGCGCGTACCCATCTCGGCATGTTGGCGCAGCGTGGCCGGGATGGTCATCAGGCCGGCTGCGTTGACGGTACCGGCCAGCACCCGGGCGCGGATATCGGTGGGCGCGTGGTCGGCATTGCCGAGGTGGAGGCCGATCGCCGGCAAGCGCTCCTGGCGGATGTAGATGAAGCCCAGGCCCAGCGGCGCACCGATCCATTTATGCAGGTTGCCACCGATAAAATCGGCGCCGAGATCGGCCAGCTGGAAGTCGAGCTGGCCCCACGATTGCGCCACATCGACGATCACGTCGACTCCGCGCGCCTTGGCCATCTTGACCAGCTCGGCAATGGGATACACCAGCCCGGTACGGTGGCTGATGTGGGTGAGCAACAGCAGCCGGGTACGCGGGTGGGCCGTCAGCGCCTGTTCGTACGCGTCCAGCACGCCCTGGCGCGTGGCCGGCTCCGGCGTGGTGACGATTGCCACCGTGGCGCTGCGGCGCGCGGCCAGGTCGTTCATCGCGTACATCATCGAATCGTAGTCGAGGTTGCCGTACATGATGGTGTCGCCCGGCTGCAGCAGCTGGTAATTGCTGATCAGGTTTTGCAGCGACTCGGTGGCGCCGCGCGTAATTGCCACCTCGCCGGTGGCTGCGCCCAGGTGCTGCGCCAGCCCGGCGCGGATCGCTTCCACGCCCTGGCGGTCGAACTCGCGCCGCAGGAAGTACGAGTTGTCGCGGTTGAGCTTGTCAATATTGCGCTTGAACTCGTCCGATATGGCGCGCGTCATGATGCCGTAGTAGCCGTTTTCCAGGTTGACGAAATCGCCGCTGACTTCGTAATGACTTTTCACCGCCGCCCAGTACGCGTCATCGCGCACCACGTCGGCCAGCGGCCCGGCGGGCGCCGGGAGCGGCGCGCTCAACGGGGTACCCGGCGGCCGCTCCCGGGCATGCAGCGCGGGCAGGGCGGCAGCGGCAGCCACGGCGGAACCGTGGAGAAAGATGCGGCGGGTGGTGGACATGGTGCTCCTGTGCGGTAGGGGATCATGGACATCGATTGTAGAGAATCGGCAGCGCCCTGCTTGTGGCCCGACTTCGCAAACTATAAACTCGGCTTATACCCTGCTCCCCGTACCGGCCATGCTGCTTCGTGAAATAGAGATCTTCCGCGCCGTGATGACGGCCGGCTCCGCCAGCAAGGCGGCCCGCCTGCTGAACCTGACCCAGCCGGCCGTGAGCCAGTCGCTGCGCAAGCTGGAAACCCACGCCGGCCTGGCCCTGTTCGAACGCGTGCGCGGCAAGCTGGTGCCCACCCAGGAGGCGCACGCGCTGCTGGCCGAGGTGCACCGCTGCTTCGTGGGGCTCGATGCGATCGAGCACCGGCTGCGCAGCCTGCGCCAGTTCGGCGTGAACCGGATCCGCATTGCCAGCCTGCCCGGCATGGGCGTGGGCTTCTTGCCGCGCGTGCTCAGCGAGCTCAAACTCAGCGAACGCAAGGTCACCGTGTCGCTGCAAATCATGTCGTCGCGCGACGTGCGCGCGCGCCTGCTGGCGGGCGAGGCCGATATCGGCCTGATGGCCGATGAAGTAAGTGCGGACGGCCTGGAGCACTCGGTGTTCGCGCGCTACAACGGCGTGGTGGCGCTGCCGCCCCGGCACCCGCTGGCGCGCCGCAAGGTGATCCGGCCGGCCGACCTGGCGCGCTACCCGTTCCTGGCGCTCAATCCCGAGGATGGCGCCAGCGTGCGCCTGGACGCCATCTTCCGCGCCCACGGCGTGCTGCCCGAAACCATCGTCGAAACACCGTATACCATCAGCTTATGCGAACTGGTACGCCACAACGTGGGTCTTGCCATCGTCAACCCGGTGACCGCGCTCGACTACGTGGGCCGCGACATCGTGCTGCGGCGCTTTTCCGAGAAGCTCGAGTACGGCTGCCAGCTGGCAATGCCGGCCGGCCGTCCGCTCACGCCGTTTGCCCAGCAACTGCTGGCCACCATGCGCACCCGCCTGGCCGCCGACCTGGCCGGTCTCGATGCGTCGCTTGACGGCGCCACCAGCTAGCACTCATTTGGCGCCGATGTGCTTGCCCAGGAACTGCTCGATATGGCGCCACAAATCGATGCGGTTTTTTTGCGTGGTCCAGTCTTCGACCGTGGGCGTATAACTGAGCCATTCCACGTCGGGATTACCGGCGCGCACCGCATCGTAAAACTTTTTGCCTTGCTGGAAGGGTACGGCCTGATCGGTGGTGCCATACGCCAGCAATACCGGACGCGTGATGCGCGCCGCACTCACCAGTGGCGACGTGCGCTGGAACTGGGCGGCGTCGGCGCGCGGATCGCCCACCAGGCGCGCCAGGTTGCGGTCCTGGTCGCCGCGAATGAAATGATCCCAGCCGCTGCCGAACATGGCCGAGATATCGGTAATGCCCGACCATGAAATGCCGCAGCGGTACACGTCCGCATCCTTCACCAGTCCCATCATGGCCGCGTAGCCGCCATAGCCGGTGCCGGCAATGCATACCCGCGCCGGATCGGTATGGCCCTGGGCCACCGACCACCGCACGGCGTCGGCCAGGTCATCCTGCATCGCCAGGCCCCATTGCCTGTTGCCGGCGCTGGCGAGGCGGAGGCCGAAACCGCGCACGCCGCGCGCCTGCGGTTGCAGCACGACATAGCCGCGCGCGGCCAGGAACTGGGCTTCCCGATCCCATTCCCACCCGGTTTCGCGGCGCCATGGCTGGCTGCCGACCAGCACCACGGTGGGCGACTTCTTTTTTTCCGCCCCGGGCGGCATGGTCACATAGAGCGGAATGTCGAGGCCGTCACGGGCCCGGTAGCGCACCATGGACACCTCCGCCATTTGCGCCGGCTGGAACACCGTGTCGGGCGCAGCCAGCAACACGCGCTCGCGGGTCGCGCGGTTGTACACCGAGTATTCGTGCTGCTGGCGATCGGACCAGGAGTTGATCAGCACATATGGCGTTTCGCTCTGGCGCCCGCGCTCGATGTAGTTGAGGGTCGCCGGCAGCAGCTGGTCCACCTCCTGCTGCAATGCCTTCATGTCCGCATCGAACCATACCGCGGTTTCGCCGTCGGTCTCGAAGTGATAGCCGAGCATGGCCTTGTCGTCGACCACCACGCGCCCGTCCACATCGAAGCCCGCCGCCACGATCAGCGATGGCGTGACCAGCTTGCGGTGTTGCAGATCGTAGCGGTAAAACTCCGTGGTATCGCCCCCGTTCCGGGCTGTCACGTACAGGTCCTGGCCGACGTACAGCGCCGGCACGAAGGCATCGGCGCTGTCCGGCTCGAACGAGGCCAGCTTGTTCCAGCTGGAACCGTCATACTGGTACACGGTGTGCTTGCCGTTGCGGCTGGCGGTGGCGATGCGCGCCACGCCGGCTGCGTCCTGCAGCAGGGCGAACGTGCCCTCGGGCGCCTTGACCTTCCGGGTGGCGCCGGTCCGGGTATCCATGCGCCCCATTTCCATGTCACCATCGACATGCACGCTGACCGGAATCTCTTCCTTGAGCAGCGCGAATCCCGCCACCGAGCTGCCTTGCAGCGGCGGCGCACTGCGGCGGTCCTCGGCAAACGAGCGACCGAGCTCGACGGTAGGGGACAGCCCCTTCAGGTTCTTGCCATCGCGATCGATGGCATACATGCCAGGGTTGCCCAGCTCGCCATCCTGGTCGAGATTATCGACGGTGAACATCAGCCGCTGCGCGCTCACCCAGTGCACCCGGCGCACATCGGCGTTGCGGGCGCTGACGATCGGTTTCGAGCGCCGCGCCGCCAGGTCGACGACTGCCAGTTCGATCCGCCCGTGGGGCGACAACTGGCGCACGGCCATGTAACGGCCATCGGGAGAGATCATGGCGCCGGCAATCGCGGGGCGTTTGAAGAACTGCTCGACGGGAATGGCGGCGGCGCTGTCGGCTGCCCGCGCCGGACTGGCCACGGCCAGCAGCGCGGCCAGCGCGCCATGGACAGCCAGCAAAACAAGACGGTGTGGTTTCATCAACTCAGGAGATCATGCAAAGTTGGTAACTTTACCGCATATGCTGCTGCCATAGTTGGCGACAGATAATTTTTCTTGCAAATTAAGGTGCCAACGGCCGCCGCAAAAAATCTCGTGCGCAATTATATAAGTGCTTATATAATTGATTTACCGAACCTTCACCATTGCTGAGGAGTTTTCCATGACGATCGCTCACGTTGTTCCTGGTGCCGACACCGGCATCACCCGTTTTGCCCCCGTGCGCATGCTGCTGGCGCTGCTCGCGGTATGCGTGCCGGTAGCGCTGGTGCTGGTGCTGTCGCACCAGATTGCCGACAAGGCGCTGCGCGCCTACTGGCCGCCGCTGCTGGCGGCGCTGCTGGGCACGGCTGTCTACGTGCTGTACGTGCGCCGCATCGAACAGCGCGCGCCGGCCGAACTGGCCGGACCGGGCATCGAGCGGGAACTGGGCGCCGGAGTGGCCCTGGGGACGCTGCTGTTCCTGGCGGTGATGGCGCTGGCCGCCACCGGCGGCTACCAGTTGCTGGGCTACGGCAGCTGGACCGCGCTGACCAAGGCGCTGACGGAAATGCTGTTCGTGGCGGCGATCGAGGAAATCCTGTTCCGTGGCGTGGTCTTGCGGATCACCGAACGCGCCATGGGCAGCTGGGCGGCGCTGGCCATTTCGGCACTGCTCTTCGGCCTGGCGCACGTGCCCAATGACGGCGTCACCGCGCTGGCCGTCATCAACACGGTGGTGGCGGGCCTGCTGTTCGGGGCGGCGTACCTGGCCACCCGCCGCCTGTGGCTGACCATCGGCATCCACTTCGCCTGGAACCTGGTCTCCAGCGGGTTGTTCTCGTTGCCCACGTCGGGCAATCCGGGACGCGGGCTGGTACAGTGGCAGTTCTCGGGCCCGACCTGGCTCACGGGCGGCGCGTACGGCCTGGAAGCGTCCGTCGCCACCCTGGCGGTGTGGCTGATCGCAACCGCGCTGCTGCTGCGCCAGGCGCGGCGCGCCCACCATATTGCCCCACGGGGCGGAAGGAAGTCGGTACTGTGAAGCAGGGACTGGGAACACAATTGCGGCACCTGATCGAATTGCTCGACGGCGCGGTCGAGCAATCGTACGCCGACGCCGGCCTCGACTACCGGCCGCGCTACACGCCGGTCATGAAGGCGCTGCTGGCGCGCGAACCGCTCACCGTCGGCGACATTGCTGCCCAGGCCGGCATCACGCAGCCGGCCGCCACCCAGACGGTGGCGCTGATGATCAAGCAGGGCTTGCTCACCGCCACCACCGGCCAGCACGACGGCCGCCAGAAAATGATCAAGCTCAGCAAATCCGGCCGCGCCCTGCTGGCGCAGATCCAGCAGTGCTGGCAAGCCACGACCGCGGCCGCGAACAGCCTCGATGCCCAGTTGCCGTACCCGCTGTCGACGGCCCTGGCCGACGCCATTGCAGCGCTCGAGCACCAGCCATTCGGCGAGCGCATCCGCGCTGCGCGCACGGCGGCAGACGGCGTCCCCCCGGGCTAGCGCGGGCCCGCCAGCGCCGCGCCGAAGGTGGCCACCAGCCAGTCGATAAATACCCGCAAGCGTTGCGTCAGGTGGCGGCTTTGCGGATACACGACGTGGAACGGGTAGGGCGCCGGCCGCCATGCTTGCAGAATTTCCACCAGGCTGCCGTCGCGCAGCGCCGGCCCGGCCGCATAGGCAAAGGTCTGGATAATGCCAAGCCCGGCCAGGCCGGCAGCCAGGTGCGCATTGCTTTCATTCACACCCACCCGGTGCTCGACCTTGATTTCGGTTTTTTCCTGGCCGCGCAGAAAACGGAACGGCACGGCGCGGCCGTTCTGCGTCGACACATAACTGACCAGGCGGTGGCCGTTTTTCAGCTCGTCCGGGTAGGCGGGCGTGCCGAACTGCGCCAGGTAGGCGGGCGTGGCGCACGTCACCATCGGCGCCGTACCGAGTGCGCGCGCCACCAGCGACGAGTTGTCGAGCGGTCCGCCACGGATCACGCAGTCGACGTTGTCGCCGATCAGGTCCACCGCGCGGTCCGATACGCCGAGGTCGATGCGGATGTCCGGATACAGCGCCAGAAAAGCGGGCAACGCGGGGATCAGCACATCGCGCGCGGTAGAGCCGCCCACATCGATGCGCAACTGGCCGCGCGGCTTGCTGCGCGCCAGGTTCAGCGAGCTGTCGATGTCTTCCAGGTCTTTCAGGATGCGCGCGGTCTTGTCGTAATAATCGCGTCCTTCGGGCGTAACGGTCACCCGGCGCGTGGTCCGCTGCAACAGCCGCACGCCCAGGTGCGCTTCGAGTTCCTGCACCAGCTTGCTCAAGCTGGTCTTCGGCAGATCCAGCGAGTCGGCCGCCCGCGTGAAGTTGCCCGCTTCCACCACCCGGGCGTAGGCCCGGATCGCCAATAACTGGTCCATGCTTGCCTTCCTTGTCGAGAATTTTTTGATTGTCCACAGGTAGGGATAATCATTTTCATTTTAGCTTCTTTTTCAGGTAATCGGAAACGCTTACAGTGACTCATCGCTGCATGACCACAGCGCCCACCTAACCTGACAAGGAGTTTCATCATGACCCAGCAACTGCAAGGAAAAATCGCCCTGATCACCGGCGGCACCAGCGGCATCGGCCTGGCCACCGCCCGGGAACTGGCGGCGCAAGGCGCACAAGTGTTCATCACCGGCCGCCGCCAGGCCGAGCTCGATGCGGCCGTGGCCGCCATCGGCAGCGCCGCCACCGGCATCCGCGCCGACGCCTCGGTGCTGGCCGAGCTCGATGCCGTCTACGCCCGCATCGCCAGGACCGCCGGCCGGCTCGACATCCTGTTTGCCAACGCCGGCGGCGGCGACATGCTGCCGCTGGGCGCCATCACCGAAGAACACTTCGCCCGCATCTTCGATACCAACGTCAAGGGCGTGCTGTTCACGGTGCAGAAGGCGCTGCCGCTGCTGGTCGATGGCGCGGCCGTGGTGCTGACCGCGTCCACCGTGTCGGTGCAGGGCACGGCAGCGTTCAGCGTGTACAGCGCCAGCAAGGCGGCGGTGCGCAACTTCGCCCGTTCGTGGGCGCTGGACCTGAAGGATCGCGGCATCCGCGTCAACGTGGTCAGCCCGGGCCCGGTGCGCACGCCCGGCCTGGCCGGCATCGTCCCCGATGAGCACCGCCAGGGCCTGTTCGACGCGCTGGCCGCACAGGTGCCGCTGGGCCGGCTGGGCGAACCGGAAGAAATCGGCAAGGCGGTGGCCTTCCTGGCATCGGATGCGGCCAGTTTCATCAACGGCATCGAGCTGTTTGTCGATGGCGGTATGGCGCAGGTGTAATCGGTTAGTTTATATACTCGCAATGTTACAAAAAGTGAACATTCCGTGTTTACAATATGCTATCTTTTCATACATAAAGATAAAGTTTTGCAAATACAAAACTGGGGGAAATGTTGATTTCAAATCTGAAATTAAATGACTAACTCACACGGAAATGTTCATGAAAAAATCCATGCTCTGCGCACTGCTGCTGTCCCTGTCCACGTACGCCGCCGCCGGTCCGGTTGTCGGCGGTTTCGACAACCTGGGAACGGTCGCAGCTTGCGACGACTGCTACACCAGCGCCGTTGCGCTGGGATTCAACGCCAATTATTTCGGCGCCAGTTTCGACCAGACCTATGTCAGCAATAACGGCTATGTGACCTTCCAGAGCGGTCAGAGCACCTACACGCCCACCGGTCTGACCGCCAGTTACTCGGGCGCGCCGATCATTGCGCCATTTTTTGCCGACGTCGATACCCGCGCCACTGGCGGCGGTACCGTCACCTATGGCAACGGCACGTATGCAGGCAATAATGCGTTCGGCGTCACGTGGAATCAGGTCGGCTATTACAACACCGAGAACGACAAGCTCAACACCTTCCAGCTGATCCTGGTGGACCGCAACACCACCGGCTCCGGCAATTTCGATATCTACTTCAATTATGACCAGGTGCAGTGGGAAACCGGCGCCGCCAATTCGGGTAACGGCGGCACCGGCGGCGTCTCGGCCGCAGTGGGCTTTGCCAACGGCAGTGGCCTCGATGGCACCTACAACCAGCTGACCGGCTCGCTGGTCAACGGCGCGCTGCTCGATGGCGGCGTCAATGCGCTGGCTTCCCACACCAATAACGGCGTGACCGGCCAGTATTATTTCCAGGTGCGTAACGGCGTGATTACCGCGCCCGTGCCGGAACCGGAAACCTATGCCATGCTGTTGGCCGGCCTGGGCCTGGTGGGCGTTGTGACCCGCCGCCGCAAAGCAGTCAAGGCTGTCGCTTAAGCGTCACTTCCTTCCGGCGCCACGCCGTCCAGCAGCGTGGCCCGGAAACTGCCCACCAGCGGCCGCAGATTGATGCGGTGCCAGGCCGCCCACAGCGGCGTGCGGTAGCTGAACCACGGCAGTTCGCGCAGCACCACGCCGGGCGGCGCCTGGTGCCGCAGTCCCTGCTGCACCATGGCGATGCCCAGTCCCGCCGCCACCAGGCCCAGCGCCGTCATCGGTTCCGTTGCTTCCATCACGATGGCCGGGGTAAATCCGGCGCGCGCGCATTCGGCAATAAAATTATCGTGCTGCAGCGCGGTGGCCTGGTGCCGCACCATGATCCATTCCTGCGCCGCCAGGTCGGCCGGCGCCAGGGCGTCGTGCGCGGCCAGCGGATGCGAAGCAGGCAGCGCCAGCAGCATCGGGTCGCTCAGCACCAGCATGCAGTCGAGGTCGGGATCGTCGGGCGCGGGCGGCTCGCACACCAGCGCGATATCAAGGCTGCGCTGGCGCAAGCCTTCCAGCTGCTGGGACGAATGCAGGTTGTACAGCGCCACGTGCACCTGCGGCCGGTCGGCGCGCAGCGTGCGCAGGCCGTCGGGCAGCACGCCCGAGTGGATCGCGTTGTCGATGTAGCCGATGCACAAGCCGCCTTCATCCCCTCTCCCCAGCCGGCGCGCCATCGCTTCCAGCCGCGTGGCATGGGTGAGAAAGGCGCGGGTTTCGGCCAGGAAGGTGCGGCCGTCGCGCGTCAGGCGTATTCTTTGCTGGCTGCGCTCGAACAGGGTCAGGCCCAGCTTGTCTTCGAGCTGGGCAATCTGCCGGCTCAGCGGCGATTGCGAGATGTGCAGGCGCTCGGCAGCGCGGCCCACATGTTCTTCCTCGGCCACGGCGACGAAGTACTGCAACTGGCGGATATCGAGCATATTCAACTTTCATTAGACCTTCCGGGACTCAAGGATATCAAATTATGTCTTGGACGGTCTGAGAAACGCGTACTACACTGGTCTCACTTCATCCAACCAAGGAGCACCACATGAGCATTCGTGAACACCTGCAAGGCCCACTCGGTTTCGGCACCGCACCGCTGGGCAATATGTACCGCGACATTCCCGAGGCAGAAGCGATCGCCACCGTCGATGCGGCCTGGGACCACGGCATCCGTTTCTTCGACACGGCGCCGCTGTATGGCGCCGGCCTGGCCGAGATCCGCCTCGGCCACGCGCTGGCCAAGCGTCCGCGCGACGACTATGTGCTGAGCACCAAGATCGGCCGCGTGATCCTCGACGAGCTGGAAGACCCGATGGCGCGCGACATGGGCGAGAAGGGCGGCCTGTTCGAGTTCGGCCGCAAGAACAAGATCGTCAACGACTACAGCGCCGACGCCACGCTGCGCTCGATCGAAGCGAGCCTGCAGCGGCTGCAAACCGACCGCCTCGACATCGTCTGGGTGCACGACGTGGCGCAGGATTTCTTTGGCGACGAATGGCTGGCGCAGTACGAGATCGCCCGCACCGGCGCCTTCCGCGTGCTGGACCGCCTGCGCAACGAAGGTGTGATCAAGGGCTGGGGCCTGGGCGTCAATCGCGTGGAGCCGCTGGAGCTGACGCTCGACCTCGACGAACCGAAACCGGACGCGTTCCTGCTGGCCGGCCGCTACACCCTGCTCGACCACGACCGCGCCTTGCAGCGCCTGCTGCCGGCCGCTGCCGCGCAACACGTCGATATCGTGGTGGGCGGTCCGTACAGCTCCGGCATTCTGGCCGGCGGCAGCCATTTCGAATATGCCAAGGCGCCGCCCGCCATCATCGAGAAAGTAGCGCGGCTGACCGCGCTGGCGGCCGAGCACGGCATCGGCATCAAGGCGGCCGCACTGCAGTTCGCGCTGGCCCACCCGGCGGTGGCTGCCGTGATCCCCGGCGCCAGCCGCCCCGAACGCCTGCAGGAAGACCAGGCGGCGCTGCGCACGAAGATACCAGCCGCGTTCTGGCAAGCGCTGCGCGAGCAGGGGCTGGTGTCGCCGCACGCGCCGCTGCCGGTCTGATGTAAAACACGGCGTCAGTCGCGGCGCACGGTGCGGAAACCGATGTGCGCCGCAGCCAGGTCGCGTTCCTGCGACTCGCGCGCCGACGCCCGGTAGCGCACGCAGTAATCGGGCGCGCACAGGAACGAGCCGCCCTTGATCACCATGGCGGCATCCGGTGCACGCCGCGAACCGCCGGCTGTTGCCGCCACCGCCGTATCGCCATTCGCATGCGGCTGGCGCGGGCCGGTGTAGGCGTCCAGCGTCCACTCCCACACGTTGCCGATCATGTCGTGCAGGCCGAAACCGTTGGCCGCGTAGCAGCCCACCGGCGCCAGCCCCGCATGGCCGTCGGCCGCCACGTCGAGCTGCGGAAATGCGCCCTGCCAGTAATTGGCGGCGGGCTTGCCATTGGCGTCAGCCGGCGCGGTATCGAGTTGCGCATCGCTGCGGCCGGCCTTGCCCGCATATTCCCACTCTGCTTCGGTGGGCAGGTCGCGGCCGAGCCAGCGCGCGTAGGCCAGCGCGTCGGCCTGCGTGACCAATGTCACCGGCAGGTGGCCGTCGTCGGCGTGCCGTGCCTGCGTGCGCCATTGCGCGCCTTGCTCCAGCGTCCACCACGCGTACGGACGCCGTGCCAGCTCGTCCGCCGTGGGCACGTGGAACACCACGCCCGCGCCTTGCCGTTCGGCCTCGGTCACATACCCGGTGGCGGCGACAAACGCGGCAAACTGCGCCCGCGTCACTTCGGTGCGGTCGATCCAGAACCCCTTAACCCGTGTGACGCCCGGCTGCGCGGGCCGCTCGTCGGGATAGCCGCGCTCGCTGCCAAAGATGAAACTGCCACCGTCCACCCGCACCATGCCGGCATGCGCATCGCTGCCCCAGCCGGCCGGCAGGCCGCTGTAGGCCGCGCACGACGGCTCGCTGCCCAGCCGCGCCGATGGCACCTCGTTGGCGCCGCCGCGCAGCGCCAGCACCAGCCCTGCCAGCAGGATCAGCAGCAGCGCGATACCGAGGCGGCTGGCCAGGCGCGCAGCCGGGCCGGGAGGCGTGAAACGCATCAGTAGTAACCCTGCGGCTTGAGCGGCTCGACTCCCCCCACGCGCTTCATGAAGTCTTGCCACTGCTCCACCATGGTGTTGGTGCGTGCCTGGTTTTGCGCGGCCACGTCGGTGGTTTCACCGCGGTCGAGGGTGAGGTCGTACAGCTCCCAGTGGCCGTCGAGCGGTCCCACCGGCGGTTCGTTCCACAACGCTTTCCACTTGCCGTCGGCACTAATCAGGTAAGCGCGGCCATACGACTCGTGCCCCAGCGGCTCGGTGCGCACGGAGGCGGCGCCATCGCGCAGCAGCGGCAACAGCGACTTGCCGGTGACCGGGTAGACGTTGCGGCCGTTGTACACCACCTTGCCCCTGTTGCGGTCCACCCCGGTGGCGGTATCGACGGCAGCCGGTGCTGCCTGCGTGGGCAAGGTAACGCCGGCCAGCGCCAGGAAGGTGGCGGTGTTGTCGGTGATGTGCGTGAGGGCGCTGAGGTTGGGCAGGCGTGCCGTCTGGCCCGGCAGGCGCACGATCAGCGGCGTGGCGACGCTGCCCTCGCCCGCGTATCCCTTGGTCAGGCGGAACGGCGTGGCGCTCACCTCGGCCCAGCGCAAGCCGTACTGCAGCCGCTTGGCCGCCTGCGCACCGTTGTCGGTACCGAGCGCGGAGTACACCGGTTCGGTGGCGTTGGCTTCGTCGGTCAGCTTGGGATCGGCGCCGCTGTCGATCGGCCAGCCTTCGGCGCCGTTATCGGACTGGAACATGATGTATGTGTTGTCGTACTCGCCGATATCTTTCAGGTGCTGGATCAGCAGGCCGATATTGTGGTCGAGGTTATCGACCATGCCGGCGTAAATTTCCATGTAGCGCGCCTGGGCTTTTTTCTCGAGCGCCGTCAGGCTCGACCATTTTTTATTGACCTTGCCGGGGCCGTAATCGGAATACCCCTGCGCCATGCCGTTGTTGGCGTTGATGTACTTTGCCGACGCCGTATTGAAGCCGGCCGTGGCCGGGCTGCGCGACGTGGTTTCCGGCGCGCCCGGGTACGGCTTGAAGTCGGCCGGGATGATGCCCAGCTGCTTCTGGCGGGCGATGCGCGCATCGCGCACGGCCTCGTAGCCGGCATCGTATTTGCCCTTGTACTTCGACAGCCATGGTTCCGACACTTGTAGCGGCCAGTGCGGCGACGTGTACGCGGCGTAGGCAAAGAACGGCTTGCCGTCGGCCTTGTTCTGGTCGATATAGGAAATCAGGCGCTTGGTATAAAAGTCGGTGGAATAAAACGGTTCGCCGCCGGTGCCGCCGGGCTGGCCAGGCTGGCCCGGCTGCACGAATTTGCCGTCTTCCGTGTAATTGGTCGAGCCTTCGCGCTCGTGGGCGTAATGGTTGGCGGCAGCGCCGGCTAGCAGCGCGTAGCTGCGCTCGAAGCCCCACTGGTCCGGGGTCTTGCCGGCGGTGGCGACGGCGCCGCCGGCAATGGCCGAACCGAGGTGCCACTTGCCGGCCATGTAGGTGTGGTAGCCGTTATCGCGCAGCAGTTGGGCAAACGACAGCGAGCTCTCGTTGAGGAAGCCTTCGTAGCCGGGCAAGCCACGGCGTTCGTCGTTCGGCGCGCCCATGTGGCCTTCGCCCACCAGGTGGTGGTCGGTGCCGGACACCAGCATCGCGCGCGTGATCGCGCACACGGTGCCGGTGTGGTGGTTGGTGAGCAGGCGCCCCTGCTTGACCAGCGCATCGAGGTTGGGCGTGTCGATCTCGCCGCCGAACGCGCCGATGTCGGAGTAGCCGAGGTCGTCGGCCATGATGTACAGGATGTTGGGCTTCTTCTTGATCGCCGGCGCCGCTTCGGAAAGCGGCACCTTGGCGGATTCGCCGCAGCCGGCCAGCACCAGTGCGCTGGTGACGGACAGGACGATCAGGCTGCGTTGGACTGCGCGTAGCGGGCGTGGTGCACGGGACATGAAATTCCTTGCGAGTGAAAAGTGCGCAAAGAATAAATGTTATCCGGGTGATCAAAAACGACTGATTTCTAATTAGCTCATGAAGTTTTTTCTCATAAGCTCATGCGGTTTGCGCCCGCTGGTAGGGCGTTATCAGTCCTTCAGATCGGCCGGCACCTTGCCGCCGTTTTCCGCCAGCTTGTTCATCACCTGGCGATGCAGCCAGATATTCATCTTGGCCGAATCACCGGTGTCGCCCGAGTAATGCAGCTCCTGCGCCAGTTCCTTGCGCGATTGCAGGCTGCTGTCGAGGTCAAGCAGTTTCAGCAGGTCGACGATGGACGTGCGCCAGTTCAGGGTCTGGCCGGCCTGTTTGGCCTTGTCGTTGAGGATGGCTTCCACGTCCACTTCGGACAGGTGGACGCTGGCCGGTGCGGCCGTGGTTTCGGCGGCAGGCACCACGCCGGCAGGGGCGGCGGCAGCAGCGGGCGCAGCCGGCGCGGACGGTGGCGGCACCTGTGTGCCCTGCGGCGCCTGGGCGATGGCCGGGTGCGAGGAGGGGAAAATTTTGTGGAAGATGTTACTGAGCATGCCCATGTCGGATCTCCTGGTGGGTGGTTGTGTAAAAGGACCAGCATACGGACTTGGGGCCGATGGTCTGTGCGCGCGCTAACAGGGGGGAGGCCAACCGGCGAACGAAAGGACGACTGCGGCTATACTCGCACCCCATGAAAAAAACCGATAACGAGACGCCGGCCCGCATCCTGCGCCGCCAGCAATTGTCGCTGGCGCTGCTGGTCATTTGCGGCGTGATCAACTACCTCGACCGCGCCACGCTGGCCGTGGCCAACGAATACATCCGCGCCGACCTCGGCCTGTCGCTGGGGCAGATGGGGCTGCTGCTGTCGGCGTTTTCGTGGAGCTATGCGCTGTGCCAGCTGCCGGTGGGCGCGCTGGTGGACAAGGTGGGCCCGCGCTGGCTGCTCGGCGGCGGCCTGGTGGTATGGTCGCTGGCGCAGGCGGCCGGTGGGTTTGCTGCCACGTTCGGCTACTTCGTGCTGGCGCGCATTGCGCTCGGTATCGGCGAGGCGCCGCAGTTTCCGGCGGCCGCGCGCGTGGTCAGCAACTGGTTCCCGGCGCGTGCCCGTGGCACGCCCACCGGCGTGTACAACTCGGCGTCGCCGCTGGGCGTGGCGCTGGCGCCGCTGGTGCTCGCGCCCCTGATTGCCGCCACCAGCTGGCATTGGGCATTCTTTGTGACCGGCGCCATGGGCATCATTGCCGCCGTGGTGTGGGTGGCGCTGTACCGCGACCCGGTGCGGGCGGACATGACGGCCGGGGAACGCGCCTACCTGGAACTGGACACGGCGGCCGCCGCCGCTGCGACGGCGCCCAAGGCCGGCTTTGCCGCGTGGCTGGCGCTGTTCCGCTACCGCGTGACGTGGGGCATGATGCTCGGCTTCTTCGGCTCGGTGTACCTGAACTGGGTGTACCTGACCTGGCTGCCCGGCTACCTGCGCACCGAGCGCCACATGGACCTGGCGTATGCGGGCATTGCCGCGTCGGTGCCGTTCATGTGCGGCTTTGCGGGCGCGCTGATCGCCGGCTGGGCGTCGGACCGCGTGGCGCGCGCCGCGACGTCGCCGGTGCGCGGCCGCCGCAACGCGGTGGTCGCCTCGACGCTGGGCATGGTGGTGTTCACGATCCCGGCGGCGCTGGTGGACAGCAACGTGGTGGCGGTGGCGTGCATCGCCATCGTGATCTTCCTGGCCAATGCGTCGTCAGCGTGCGCGTGGTCGCTGGCGACGGTGGCCGCGCCGCCGAGCCGGGTGGCGTCGCTGGGGGCGCTGCAAAACTTCGGCGGCTTTCTGGGCGGCGCGCTGGCGCCGATCCTGACCGGCTATATCGCGCAGACGTGGTCGTTCGTGCCGGCGTTGCTGGCGGGGGCGGCAATTGCGTTCATGGGGGCGATGTCGTATTTGTTGTTGGTGACGAAGCCGATTCCGGAGTGAGAAGTGGCAGCGGCGACGCGGCCGTGACCCGCGTTGCCCCCTGACAGACATTACTCCACCGTCACCGACTTCGCCAGATTACGCGGCTTGTCCACGTCGGTCCCGCGCGCCAGCGCCGTGTGATACGCCAGCAATTGCAGCGACACCACGTGCAGGATCGGTGACAGCAAGCCGTAGTGCTCGGGCAGGCGGATCACGTGCACGCCTTCACCGGGCGTGATGCGCGAGTCGACGTCGGCAAACACGTACAGCTGGCCGCCGCGGGCGCGCACTTCCTGCATATTCGATTTCAGCTTTTCGATCAGGGCGTCGTTCGGCGCTACCGTCACCACCGGCATCTCTTCGGTCACCAGCGCCAGCGGGCCGTGTTTCAGTTCGCCGGCCGGATACGCTTCGGCGTGGATGTACGAAATCTCTTTCAGTTTCAGTGCGCCTTCGAGCGCGATCGGGTAGTGCATGCCGCGCCCGAGGAACAGGGCGTTTTCCTTGCGGGCGAAATCGTCGGCCCAGGCGATGATCAATGGCTCCAGCGCCAGCACCGAGGCGATTGCTACCGGCAGGTGGCGCATCGCTTTCAGGTGCTGCGCTTCCTCCTCGTCGGACAGGCGGCCGTTGACTTGCGCCAAGGTCAGCGTAAGCAGGAACAGGCCGGCCAGCTGGGTGGTGAAGGCCTTGGTCGATGCCACGCCCACTTCCACGCCGGCGCGCGTGATGTACGCCAGTTTGCATTCGCGCACCATGGCACTGGTGGCCACGTTGCAGATGGTGAGCGTATGTTCCATGCCCAGGCTGCGCGCGTGCTTGAGTGCGGCCAGGGTATCCGCCGTTTCGCCGCTTTGCGAGATGGTCACGACCAGCGTGTTGGGATGGGGCACGCTGTCGCGGTAGCGGTATTCGCTGGCGATCTCGACGTTGACCGGCACCTTGGCCACCGATTCGATCCAGTACTTGGCAGTCAGGCCCGAGTAGTAGCTGGTGCCGCACGCGAGAATCAGCACGCGGTCGATCTGCTTGAAGACGTTATAGGCGCCGTCGCCAAACAGCTCGGGCATGATGCCGGTGACGCCTTCCAGGGTGTCGCCGATCACGCGCGGCTGCTCGAAGATTTCCTTCTGCATGTAATGGCGGTACGGACCCAGTTCCGCCGCGCCCGTATGCGCATGCACGGTCTTGACGTCGCGCTGCACCGGCTTGCCGTTGACGTCGACGATCCAGGTGCGGCCCAGTTGCAGGTCGACGACATCGCCTTCTTCCAGGTAGATGATCTGGTCGGTGGTGCCGGCCAGCGCCATGGCGTCGGACGCGACGAAGTTTTCGCCTTGTCCCAGGCCCACGATCAGCGGCGAGCCCTGGCGCGCGGCCACCACGCGGTGCGGTTCCTCGCGGGCGAAAACGGCAATCGCGTAAGCGCCGGCCAGGCGTTTGACGGCGTGCTGCACGGTGTCGAACAAGTCGCCGTTGTACAGGTGATCCACCAGGTGGGCGATGACCTCGGTGTCGGTCTGGCTCTGGAACACATAGCCGAGCGCGGTCAGTTCGGCGCGCAGTTCATCGTGGTTTTCGATGATGCCGTTATGCACCAGGGCGATGCGCGCCGCGTCGGCCGACGGTGAAAAGTGCGGGTGGGCATTGTGGGTGGCCGGCGCGCCATGGGTGGCCCAGCGCGTGTGGGCAATCCCGGTGAAGCCTTGCAGGTGCGTATGCTCGATCTGCTGTTCCAGATCGGCCACGCGCGACGTGCTGCGCGAACGCTGCAACTTGCCATCCACGTGCAGCGCCACGCCGCAAGAGTCGTAGCCGCGGTATTCGAGGCGCTTCAAGCCTTCGATCAGGATCGGGGTGATATTACGTTGCGCTACCGCGCCGACGATGCCGCACATGGGAAACCTCTTCAATTTGGTGAGGAGCTCATCCTAGTGGAGACCAGATGAAATATGCTTTCTAATTATGACAAAGCATGAAATTTTATTTCACCAGTGTGATAGTATGAAATATTATTTCATTTATCTCTGTAAAATTTTATGGATGACATCGATCGTCGCATTCTTAACGCCTTGCAGCTTGACGCATCGCAAACCAACAGCGAGCTGGCGCAAGCGGTCCACGTGTCGCCGCCCACCTGTCTGCGGCGCGTCAAGCACCTGACCGACACCGGCGTCATCGCGCGGCGGGTGGCGCTGGTCGATCCGCACAAGATCGGCCCCAGCCTGACGGTCATCGTGGAAATCTCGCTCGATGTCCAGGCGGCCGAGCGCATGGCCGAGTTCGAGGCGCTGGTGGCACCGGAAGATGCAGTGCTGCAATGCTACCGGGTAGCGCCGGGGCCGGACTTCGTGCTGATGGTGCAGGTGGCGGACATGCCCGCCTATCACGCGCTGGCGCACCGGCTGTTTGCCGCGCACGCCAATGTGCGCAACGTGAAAGCGTATTTTTCCACGTTCCGCAGCAAGTTCGAGACCCGGGTCGCGGTATAAATCCACAGCTTGTACACCGCTTATACACGCATTACCCCGGGGTTTTCCCCGGCTTGTCCACCCGGTTATCCCTGCGGTTGCTACCAGCTTATCGACAAGCTTAACCACAGGGATATCCACAGGCCATTTAAAACTTTGCGTTCAGCGTCACCCGCACATTGCGCGGCTCGCCCCAGTACACGCTGTCGTAAAAGCCCACCGTGCGGTAATACTTTTTATCGGTCAGGTTCGACACGTTGAGCTGGGCGCTCAGGTGGCGGTTGAGGTCGTAGGCCACCATGGCGTTGGACAGCGCGTAGCCGGCCTGGGTCAGGTGCGCAAGCGGGGCGCCGGCGGCATCGCCGGGACGGCCGTACCACGATTCGCTCCAGGTGGCGCTTTGCGCGGTGATGCCAGCGCCCACCTTCAGGCCCGGCACCCACCGGTCAAGCCGGTACGACGTCGACAGCCGCAGCAGGTGCTTGGGCTGGGTGGGCACTGCCTGGTCGCCGTCCGCTTCCCGCGCGTGCAGATAGGTATAGCCGCCCGACAAATTCCAGTCGCGCGTAACCTGGCCCGAGACATCAAATTCGATGCCCCTGGCGGTGATGCCCTGGCCATTGGCCACGTAAGCCGACCCACCACCGGGCAGGCGGAAGCCAACCGGCACCGTGCGATCGAGTTCGGCGATGTTTTTCTTCAGCGTGCGGTACACGGCAGCCGAGGCGTTCAGGCGCTGGTCGAAAAATTCGCCTTTGACGCCCAGTTCGGTATTCGTGCCGGTGGCAGGATCGAGCAGCTCGTTGTTCTTGTCGCGCGCGGTCTGCGGGTTGAACACCTCGGTGTAGCTGGCGTAGGCCGAGATGGCGTCGGTGAGGTCCAGTACGGCGCCCACGTACGGCGTGATTTCATTGCTGATCTTGCGGTCGTTGATGGTGCCGGTAAAGGCGCCGGTCTTGTCATAGTTGAGGCGCTTGGTGTGGTAATCGGTCACGCGCGCGCCCACCACCATCGACAGGGTGTCGGCCAGGTTCAACCGCCCGGCCAGGTAGGCGCCGCCGAGCCGGGTTTTTGTATCGTAGCCCGAGCCGTCCGGGGTAAAGGTCGGTTGCGCGATATTGCCGGTCCAGGTGCGGTAGTCGGCAATGTCCTCGGGATACGTGATGTTGGCGGTGCCGTTGACGCTGGAGCTCACCACCCGGCCGCCGTTCCAGCCGGCGATCAGCGTATGGCGGCGACCAAACAGGCTGAACGGGCCGGTCGCGTACAGGTCGACGTTGTCGTCGATGTTCTTGCTTTCGCCCCACACGCCCGACCACAGGCGCATGCCAGTGCCGGTGTTGGGATTCGGGTAGCCGGCGCCGCCGTACGCCACGGTGGTGTTGTTGCGGCTGTCCGTGCGGGCGTAACCGAGGTGCAGCTTCCAGCCGTTGTCCAGCGTATGGTCGAGCGAGGTGAACACCGTTTCTTCCTGGTTGCGCCAGGTGCTCCACGGCGTGGTGAGCGAGAAGTTGCGCGGCAGGTTGGCCAGGCTGCCGTCGTAGTTCCAGTAAGGTATCGCGCCCCAGGTGGCGCCCGTGGGCGTGTTGTGCTGAAAGGTAAAACCGGCGGTCAGCAGCGTGGCGGGGGTGATGTCGGCCTCGACGATGCCCATGCCCACGGTCTTGCGCTCGTGGTACATATCGAAATACGAATCGCGGTCCTGGTAGGCCAGCGCCGTGCGGCCGCGGATGCTGCCATCCTGGCTCAGCGGTACGTTGATGTCGACTTCGGCGCGGTGATCATCCCAGCGCCCTGCGATCACGCGCGCACTGCCCTTTAATTCCTTGCCGGGCCGCTTGCGCACCAGGTTGATGGCGGCTGACGGATCGCCGGTGCTACCCATCAGTCCGCTGGCGCCGCGCACCACCTCGATGCGGTCGTACAGCAGCATGTCCTGCAGTGGCGCATTGCCGCCCTTGGGCATGCCGTCGACCTGGAAATTATTGATCGAGAAACCGCGCGCGGCATAGGTGGTGCGTTCGCTGTCCTGCTGGTTGACCATGATGCCCGTGGTTTGCGCCATCACCTCGTCAAGCCGGACCAGGCCGAGATCATCCATCTTCTCGCGCGTGATCACGGTCACCGATTGCGGCGTATCGCGGATCGACAGCTCCATGCGGGTGGCGGTGCGCATGGCGCCCGTCGTGTACGAGCCGGAGCCGTCGGTTTTGCTGCCGAGCGCATCGCTTTTCACGGTCACCAGCTCCAGCTGCACGGGGTCGGCCTGGTTGTCGGTGGTGGCAGCCTGGGCCAGCGCCAGCTGCGGTGCGGCGCCCAGCGCCATCAGGACGGCCAGGTGGAGGGCGGAGGGACGTAACGGATGATTCATAACACTTCCTTGCGGTTGGGGACAGGCGTGCTGCTACCTGCTCGCGGGTGAGCATGTGTCTGTCTGGTCTTGAAGGGATGCTTGCTGGCGTACTTCCGGGGAAGGGGCTTGCTGCGCTGCCGGCCTGGGGGCCGGTGAATACAAATAAACTGCTTACATAAGAATGATTCTCATTCTACCATCAGAACGATGTGATGAACATAACTAATTGATAGTTTTCCAATGGTTGTACACGTACTGTACCGGGCTTTTCCACAAAGTTATGCACATGGTTTTCGTGCGCGAAAAATCAGGGCAGCCAGTTATCCATGGTTATCCTGCGCTTATCCCGTGGTTATTCCAGTAGTTGCGCACAGACTTATTCACAAATACCGGAAGTCACCATGCAGCGGTATCCGTCGTCGTGGGTCTTTCGAGCCAAGGCGATCGGAAATGAAGTATTGAGGAGTTATGCACCACTTATGCGGTGCTTGCACACTGCCTGTACACAGGCTTATCCACATGGATCGCGCGCGGCGATGCCATGTGGCGGGCGGTGATCTGCTGGACGTGCTCTCGCGTCGATCTCGGGGTGTCTACGGCTTCTTGACCTTGACCGGACGGGTCCAGTTGTCGATCGTCACCTGGCGCGCGCGCGACAAGGTCAGCTTCCCCGCCGGCGCGTTCCTGGTCAAGGTCGTGCCGGCGCCGATGGTGGCGCCCTGGCCCACGGTGACCGGCGCGATCAACTGGCTGTCGCTGCCCACGAAGGCATCATCTTCGATGACGGTGCGGAACTTGTTGGCGCCGTCGTAGTTGCAGGTGATGACGCCGGCACCGATATTGACGCGCGAGCCGATGGTGGCGTCGCCGATATAAGCCAGGTGGTTGGCCTTGCTGTGCGCGGCCACTTGCCCGTTCTTGATTTCAACGAAATTACCAACGTGCACGTCTTCGGCCAGCACCGTGCCGGGGCGCAGGCGCGCGTACGGGCCGATGACCGAGACCTCGCCCACCACCGCTTCTTCGATGTGGCAGAACGGCTTGATCTTGGCGCCAGCCAGGATGCGCGCATTGATGATCACGTTGTGGGCGCCCACGTGGACGCCGTCGGCCAGTTCGACCTTGCCTTCGAACACGCAACCGACGTCGATGGTGACATCGCGTCCGCAAATCAGCTCGCCGCGCACGTCGATGCGCTGCGGGTCCAGCAACGTTACGCCCTGTTCCAGCAGGCGGTGGGCGATAGTGCGCTGGTGGATGCGTTCCAGTTCGGCCAGCTGCACCTTGCTGTTGACGCCCGCCACTTCCCACTGGGCCGACGGCTGCGCCGACACCACCGGCACGCCATCGGCCACGGCCATGGCAACGATGTCGGTCAGGTAGTACTCGCCTTGCGCATTCTCGTTTTTCAGCGCAGCGAGCCATTTTTTCAGGTGCGGGGTGGGCACGACCATGATGCCGCTGTTGATTTCCTTGATCGCACGTTCTTCCTCGCTGGCGTCCTTCTGTTCAACGATGCGGACGATGTCGCCGCCCTGGCGCACAATGCGGCCGAGGCCGGTAGGGTCGTCCTGCACCACGGTCAGGATGCCCAGCTTGTCGGTGCCGGCAGCGTCGATCAGCGCCTGCAGCGACGCGGCGGTGGTCAGCGGCACGTCGCCGTACAGGATCAGGGTAGGGGTGTTGTCATCGAGCTCGGGCAGGGCCTGCATCACGGCGTGGCCGGTGCCCAGCTGCTGCGCTTGCTGCACGGTGGCAACTTGATCGGGCTGCCGGGCCAGCAGCTCCAGCACGGCTGCGCCGCCATGTCCGTAAATCACGCATAATCGTTTGGCAGCCAGGCTGCGCGCCGTGTCTAGCACGTGCGACAGCAGCGGCTTGCCTGCCAGGGGATGCAGAACTTTCGGCAATGCCGACTGCATGCGTTTGCCCATACCGGCGGCGAGTATCACAACGTTCATAAGTACCACATAGAGAGAGTGAGTTAATGCAAAAGTCTAACATGCCCTCCAGCGCCAGCCAGACCCTGCGCCGCCTTTTCCTGATCGCCCTCATCGGCATGCTGGCCGCCTGCAGTTCGCTCAAGCTGGCCTATAACAACGGCGACACCTTGCTCTACTGGTGGCTCGACGGTTACGTGGACCTCAATTCCGACCAGAAAGACTGGGTCAAAAAGGATATCGACAAGCTGTTCCAGTGGCACCGCAAGACCCAGCTCGAGGATTACATCCAGATCCTGCAAACCGGCCAGCGCCAGCTGGCCGGCAATCCCACGGTGGCCGACCTGACCGGCGACTTCGACGAAATCAAGAAGCGCACCCAGCGCCTGCTGCTGCAAGCCAAGCCCGAGCTGGCCGACCTGGCGCGGTCGTTGCAACCGGACCAGATCGAGACCCTGGACAAGAAATTCGCCTCGAACCTCGACGACTTCCGCAAAAAGAACATGAAGGGCGACCGCGAGGCCCAGCAAAAATTCCGCTACAAAAAATCGATGGAGCAATTCGAGCTGTGGTTCGGCAAGTTCACCACCGAACAGGAAGTGCAGATCCGCAAGGCCTCCGATGCCCGCCCGCTCGACAACGAACTGTGGCTGGCCGAACGCCAGCGCCGCCAGCAAGCGATCCTGAACCTGGTGCGCAAGGTGCAGAAGGAAAAGCTGGGCAAGGAGCCCACCATGGCGCTGATCGACACGCTGATCAAGGACAGCTTCAACCGCCTCGACAGCTCCGAACACAAGGCGTTTTTCGATGCCTCCGAAAAAGGCACGGTCGAGCTGATCCTGACCGTGATCCGGGTCGCCACGCCGCAGCAGAAAGCCCATGCCCAGCAGCGCATGCAGGGCTGGATCGGCGACTTCCAGAGCCTGGCCAAGGACATCCGCTAACGCCGGGGGCCGGAACGCTGCATGGTATAGTGTGGCCTGTTGAATCAATGACTTAGAACACAGCCACATGCCAAAGAAGCCCGCCAACAAGCCCGCCAAGCCGGCCAAAGTCCCGGTCCACGGCCCCCAGCACAGCAACCAGGTGCGTATCATCGGCGGCCAGTGGAAACGCACGCCGCTGCCCGTGCTGGCCGCCCAGGGCTTGCGCCCCACGCCCGACCGCGTGCGCGAGACGGTGTTTAACTGGATCAACCACCAGCGCGACGCCAACTGGGCCGATGCGCAAGTGCTCGACCTGTTTGCCGGCAGCGGCGCGCTCGGTTTCGAAGCGGCCAGCCGCGGCGCGCAATCGGTCACCATGGTGGACATGGCCACGCCAGTCGTGCGCCAGCTAGACGACATCAAGATCAAACTGAAAGCCGACAACGTGCAGGTACTGCGCGGCGACGCGCTGGTGGTGGCGCAAGCGGCCGCCGCCCGCGGCCAGCAGTACGACCTGATCTTCCTCGATCCGCCGTACCAGCAGGAATTTCTCGAACGCAGCCTGCCGCTGTGCGGGCGGCTGCTCAAGGACGGTGGCCTGGTGTACGCGGAGTCGGGCGCAGCACTGGCCTGGCCCGACGCTGAAACGCCCGACTGGATGGCCGGCTGGGAAGTGATTCGCGCTGACAAGGCCGGCATGGTGTTTTATCACTTGCTCAAAGCCAAGGCCACGGTGGCCTGAATGCTCAACGAGTGACTGCTAAAATTTAAGGCAGTGCCCGTTTTGGGGCATAATGCACGTTCTATAATGGTGCAGTGCAGGGAGACACAATGGTAGTAGCTGTTTATCCGGGAACGTTCGATCCGCTGACCCGTGGGCACGAAGATCTGGTGCGCCGCGCATCGGGCCTGTTCGACACCCTGGTCGTCGGTGTGGCCGACAGCAAGAACAAAAAACCGTTCTTTTCACTGGACGAACGCCTGGCCATTGCCAACGAAGTGCTGGGCCACTACCCCAACGTCAAGGTCGAGAGTTTTTCCGGCCTGCTCAAGGATTTCGTACGCGCGCACGATGCGCGGGTGATTGTGCGCGGCCTGCGTGCCGTGTCCGACTTCGAATACGAGTTCCAGATGGCGGGCATGAACCGCTACCTGCTGCCCGACGTCGAAACCCTGTTCCTGACGCCGTCCGACCAGTACCAGTTTATCTCCGGCACCATCGTGCGCGAGATTGCGGTACTGGGGGGCGATGTTTCCAAGTTTGTGTTCCCCTCGGTCGACCGCTGGCTGCAAAAGAAAATCGCCGCCACCAAGACCGACTAAGAAAGAAGTTCTGTCATGGCCTTAATGATTACCGACGACTGTATCAATTGCGACGTGTGCGAGCCCGAGTGCCCGAACGACGCGATCTACATGGGTCCGGAAATTTACGAAATCAACCCGGACAAGTGCACCGAGTGCGTGGGCCACTTCAACGAGCCCCAGTGCCAGCAAGTGTGCCCGGTCAGCTGCATTCCGTTCAACCCCGAGTGGCGCGAGACGGAAGACCAGCTGCGCGCCAAGTTCGACCTGCTGCAGTCCGCCAAGGCCTGACGCCGCCCCCATGCAACGCCGCCGCGCCCTGCAACTGCTGACCGCCGCCGCCGCACTGGCAGCCGGCCTGCCGGCGCAGGCAGCCACCACCGTGCATTTCGACGACACCATCACGGTGGCGGGTGAAAAGCTCGTGCTCAACGGCGCCGGCGTGCGCACCAAGGTGTTTTTCAAGATTTACGCAGTGGGCCTGTACCTGGCCACCCAGCAGACCACCACCGCAGACGTGCTGGCCGCAGCCGGCGCGCGCCGGGTGGCGATCACCATGTTGCGCGACGTCAGCACCGAAGACTTCGGCAAAGCCTTCACCGATGGCCTCAATGCCAACACCGACAAGGACGAGCGCACCCGCTTCCTGGCGCAGACCATGCAGTTCGGCAGCGTGTTCGGCCAGATTCAAACCCTGAAAAAAGGCGAACAGCTGCTGTTCGACTGGTTGCCGGGCGAGGGCACGCAGTGCTATCTGAACGGGAAAAAAATCGGGGGAGTGATACCGGAACGGGCGTTTTATAACGCCGTGCTGCGCATCTGGCTCGGCGACAAGCCAGCCGACTACGCCTTGAAGCTGGCGCTCTTGGGCGCGAAATAAAGTTTCACCGCCAACGCGGCGGCACGCACGCAGCCGCGCAACAACGGTTTGAACAGCGCCAGCAAGCCTGCCAGCACCACGCCAGCGACTGCGAGTTGCAGCGCAGCGAGCAGCGTCAAACCTTGCAGAACTTCGATGAGAGTGGACATGATGGAGCCGGACAATTAGAATCAGGTTCAATATAGTGCAGCGCAACATAATCAGCCAATTTAGTTATCCGATAACAATCATGCGATTGGTGAATGGATTGGCGTATGATGGCCTCACTCCTCCCCTTTGATTTCCACTCCTTTACCTGAGCCAACATGAGCTTTTTGACGCTGGACTTGAATTTGTTACGCGTCTTTGACGCCGTGATGACAGAGCAAAATCTGACACGCGCGGCCGGCCACCTGGCCATGACCCAACCTGCGGTATCGAACGCCATCAAGCGCCTGCGCGAGAGCCTCGGCGACGAACTGCTGATCCGCACCGCCTACGGGGTAAAACCCACGCCGCGCGCCGAGGCGCTGTGGCCGTCCGTGCGCAGCGCGCTGGCCAGCCTGGAAGCGGCGGTCGCGCCGGAGACCTTCGATGTGTCCGCCGCGCACGCCACATTCCGCCTGGCCATGGCTGACGCCACTGCCGCGATGTGGCTGCCATCGCTGATGCGCTCGATCGAACGGGAAGCCCCGGGCGTCAACGTTCGCATGATGCCGCTCACCACGCGCGAACCGCGCCCGATGCTGCTGCGCGGCGATATCGACCTGGCCGTGGGCTTCTTCCCCGGGGTGGCGGCGCAGCTGTCGTACGAAACCGGTTCGCCGATCCGCCACGAGCGCCTGTATTCGGGCCAATACGTGTGCGTGATGCGGCGCGAGCATCCGCTGGCCAAGGTGGAACTCAATCTCGATAACTACTGCAAGGCCAATCACCTGCTGGTGAGTTTCTCGGGCCGGGCGCACGGCCTGGTCGATGAAGCGCTGGCGCAGTTGCAACGCGAGCGACGGATTTTGCTGACCGTGAACCAGTTCTTCACGGCAGGCCGGGTGGTGGCCAATTCGGATCTGATCACGGTATTGCCGCGCCACCTGATCGCGTCCACCGGCATGACCGACGCGCTGATCTGGAAGGAATTGCCGTTCCAGCTGCCGGCAGTCCACCTCGACATGCTGTGGCACGAACGCGATGCGCGCAGCCCGGCGCACAAGTGGTTGCGCTTGCACCTGGAAGGCATGAACCAGGGCGCGGCACGGGCGGCCACCGCCGCCAAGAAGGATGCGGCGGCTTAAAGCACGCCGCTTATGACGCGCACGTTCTATGGATCCCCGCTTCGCGAGGATGACGGATTTACAGTCGGTAGCCTAAAATCCGTCATTCCCGCGCAGGCGGGAATCCAATTCAGACACTCGACCGATACCCAATCCTGAACCCGCCCCAATGGCGGCCATCGACATAAATCGGCGCCGACAGGTCGTGCATCACTTCCCCCGTATCCCGTTTATACGTCTGCAATAAAAACGGCTTGGTGTTCGCGCCGCAGCGCTTGCCGGTGCGATCGCTGAAAATGCGCTTGGTGCGGTTGTTGACGATATCGACGTCGTAGTTGCCGGTCAACGGCTGCGAAAACTTCTTGTTGTGGGTCGGAAAATAACCGTTGTTATCGACCGCGCCCGCATAGGCCAGCTGCGGCATCGCTGCCAGCAATCCCTCCTGCAAGCCCGGTAGCACCCGGTCGGTAAAATCGTCGAACCGGGTCTTGTGCTTCGGCGGATCGGTATCGGGAATGGCCGTGTACGTGCGGTCGAACAGCGCCTCGCGCGTGATCTTGCCCGACTTGATGGCCGCCTCGAAAATCCGGCCGACCTCGTGCGCCGCAATCTGGGCGGCAGCGCGGATCGCATCGTGCGACGTTTCGATCGCCGATTCCCCCAGCGCCCCCGTGATCAATTCGGCGCGCTCGGCCAGCGCCATGGCCGAACTGGCGGCACGCGGCAGTTCCTTTTCGGTCGATAACAGGCTGTCGCGGATGCTGGCGATTGCTGCGGCGATCTCGTCGGTGGTGGCCACGTGCTCGCGCGACGACCGGGCGATTTCGCCGATTTCCGTTTCCGACACGCCCGACGACCGCTCGATGTTGCCGAGCAGCCCATGCACGGTTTCCACGTTGCCGGCCGCTTCGCTGACCTTGCTGGCCAGCGCATGCATGCCGGTGGCGGCGCGCTCGGCCTGCTGGTTGATCTCGCGCACCATGGTGCTGATCTCGTCGGTGGCTTCCTTGGTTCGCAGCGCCAGCTGGCGGACCTCGCTGGCGACGACGGCAAAGCCGCGGCCCTGTTCGCCGGCACGGGCGGCTTCGATGGCGGCATTGAGCGCCAGCAGGTTGGTGCGCGCCGAGATTTCGCTGATCGCTTCGGTAAAGCCGTAAATCTTGCGGGAATTGGTTTGCAGGTCGGTCATGACGGCGGCCGCCGCCTGGGCGTCGTGGCGCGCGGTGCGGATCCGTTGCAGGCCGGTGTCGGCCTCCGCCAGCCCGGTGGCGGTTTCGCCGCGCACCTGGGTAGCGATCTTGGCCGCCCGTTCGGCATTGGCGGCGATGCGTTCGGTGGTCGCGGCATTCTGCGCCGAGCTGTGGGCAATGCCGCCGGCGGTACCGACGTCGAGCTCGATTTTCTTTTTGACCGAATCGACGAAATACGAGGTTTCCGCCGCGCCGATCATGATGGCGTCGATTTCCTCGCCCACCGTGTGGGCAAAGCGGCGCACCCCGCCTTCGTCGCTGTTGCGGCGCGCGGCAAACCAGGCAATCGCCGCGCCGGTCAGGGCCGCTGGCGCAGCCGTGGAGACCAGCGCGGCAAGGGTCGGGCCTGCGCCCGCGGCCAGGTTGAACAAATACGCGAGGCAAGTACCGCCTGCCGTCGCGCCCAGTATCCATAATCCACGCTGCACCAACTGCTGTTGTAAATGCTTCATGTGTCCCCCGATTGTTCTTGTGTTCGGGCGCTCGGTGCAGCTCGCGGAGCGACCGGATTTAATTTATTACAGGTACTATTTTATGGGCAACTTGGTGGTATTCTTGACTTCTTCCATGACCGCGTAGGTGTGGGTTTCACGCACACCTTTCTGCAGCAAGGTTTTACCGAGGAACTCGCGATAGGCAGCCATGTCTTTCACGCGGGCTTTGACCAAATAGTCGAAGCCGCCAGCCACCATATGGCATTCCAGCACTTCCGGTATCACTTGCACGCTGTGCTTGAAAGCGTCGAATACTTCGGGTGTGGTGCGATCGAGCACCACTTCGATAAAGACGAGCAGGGACACGTCGAGCAACTGCGGATTGAGTTGCGCGGTATAGCCCATGATGTAGCCCGACTCGTGCAGCTTGCGCACGCGCTCCAGGCAAGCGGCCGGCGACAGGTTCACACGGGCGGCCAGCTCCACATTGCTGATGCGGCCATCGCTCTGCAACTCCATCAAGATTTTCTTGCTGATCTTGTCTAACATTTCAGGGAACTCCCAAATAAATATTATTTGGTTAAATTGTCTCATTAAAAACTATCTATTGCTAGTCCCCTGTAATACCAGAATTAATCCGAAAGAATACACTTTACAATCGAATCATCAGCAGTTCACCGATTCGCTACCCGGAATCACCCTCAACCACGCTCTCAAGCTACCCGCTTGCAGGGCGTGTTTTTGTAAGTGGACTGCGCCCATTCAATCTTGAAAGTACTTTCATGCACGCAGCAAACCCGACCGTTTTTACTCCCGCTTTTACGCCTTTCGCCGCACTCCAGGCCGAGATCCTGCGCAACCCGCTGCCGCTGCGCGCCGCAGTGACGGCAGCGTACCGGCGCGATGAAATCGACGCCGTGCAATGGCTGCTGGCGCAAATTGGCCAGCAAGATCCCGCCAATGTCGAACAGGCACGCCAACTGGCCCACAAGCTGGTCAGTGCAGTGCGCCAGCAGCGTACCCGCGCGTCCGGCGTGGATGCGCTGATGCACGAGTTTTCGCTGTCGTCGGAAGAGGGCGTAGCGCTGATGTGCCTGGCCGAAGCACTGTTGCGTATTCCCGACAATGCCACTGCCGACCGCCTGATTGCCGACAAAATCAGCAAGGGCGACTGGCGCAAGCACCTGGGCGAATCGCCGTCGCTGTTCGTCAATGCCGCCACCTGGGGTTTGCTCATTACCGGCAAGCTGGTGTCCACCAGCAGCGAATCGGGCCTCGGTTCGGCGCTGACCAAGCTCATCTCCAAGGGCGGCGAACCGCTGATCCGCAAAGGCGTGGACCTGGCGATGCGCATGCTGGGCAACCAGTTCGTCACCGGCCAGACTATCGAGGAAGCGATCAGGAACGGCCAGGCCAACGAAGCGCGCGGTTACCGCTATTCGTACGACATGCTCGGTGAAGCGGCGCTGACGGCAGCGGACGCCACCAATTACTATGCCTCGTACGAAACTGCGATCCACGCGATCGGCAAGGCCTCGAACGGCCGCGGCATTCGCAACGGTCCCGGCATTTCCGTCAAATTGTCGGCGCTGCACCCGCGCTACAGCCGGGCCCAGCGTGCGCGCGTGATGGCCGAACTGCTGCCGCGCGTGCGCGCACTGGTGCTGCTGGCCAAGCAATACGACATCGGCCTCAATATCGACGCCGAAGAGGCCGACCGCCTGGAGCTGTCGCTCGACCTGATGGAAGCGCTGGCGCACGATCCGGCCCTGGCCGGCTTCGACGGCATCGGCTTCGTGGTGCAGGCGTACCAAAAACGCTGCCCGTTCGTGATCGACTACCTGGTCGACCTGGCCCAGCGCAGCGGCCGCAAGTTCATGGTGCGATTGGTAAAAGGCGCGTACTGGGATGCGGAAATCAAGCGCGCCCAGGTGGACGGCATGCCCGGCTACCCGGTCTATACGCGCAAGGTGTACACCGACGTGTCGTACCTGGCATGCGCCCGGCGCCTGCTGGCCGCCACCGGCGTGATCTACCCGCAGTTTGCCACCCATAACGCGCAAACCCTGGCCACCATCTACACCTGGGCCAAGCGCGACGGCGTCACCGACTACGAGTTCCAGTGCCTGCACGGCATGGGCGAGTCGCTGTACGACCAGGTCGTCGGTAAAGACAATCTCGACAAGCCATGCCGTATCTACGCCCCGGTGGGTACGCATGAAACCTTGCTGGCCTACCTGGTGCGCCGCCTGCTGGAAAACGGCGCCAACTCGTCATTCGTGAGCCAGATCGTCGATGAAGCGATACCGGTCGAGTCGCTGATCCAGGATCCGGTGGCGCAGGCGCGCGCGCAGGGCGGCTTGCCGCATCCGGCCATTGCGCTGCCGCTGGCCATGTTCGGCGCCGAGCGCCGCAACTCGGCCGGTTTCGATCTGGCCAACGAAAACGTGCTGCACGACATCGCTGCCGCCTTGGCCACGCCACGCAGCTGGCACGCGCTGCCGCTGCTGGCGGGCGGTGTGTCTGCCGGCCAGCCGATCCAGAACATCACCAATCCGGCGCAGCGCACCGATATCGTGGGCCAGCTGGTGGAAGCGACCGCTGCCGACGTGGAATCGGCGCTGATCAGCGCCAGCCATTACGCCATGGACTGGCAAACGGTGGAACCGGCAGCACGGGCCGCCGCATTGCAGCGCGCCGCCGACCTGTTCGAGGCGAACGCCATGGAACTGATGACGCTGGCAATCCGCGAAGCCGGCAAATCGCTGCCCAACGCGATTGCCGAGCTGCGCGAAGCGGTCGACTTCCTGCGCTACTACGCAGCCGAAGTGGTCGGCGCCACCAATACCCTGGCGCTCGGTCCCGTCGCCTGCATCAGCCCGTGGAACTTCCCGCTGGCGATCTTCACCGGCCAGGTGGCCGCGTCCCTGGCAGCTGGCAACGTGGTGCTGGCCAAGCCGGCCGAGCAAACCCCGCTGATCGCGTTCCGCGCCGTGCAATTGCTGCATGAAGCGGGCATTCCGCGCGCCGCGCTGCAATTTTTGCCGGGCCGCGGCGAAGTGGTGGGCGCCGCGCTGACTGCCGATGCGCGCGTAAAAGGCGTGATCTTTACCGGGTCCACCGAGGTGGCGCAGTTGATCAACCGCACGCTGGCCAAGCGCGCGGCAACTGAACACTGCGATATTCCGCTGATCGCCGAGACCGGCGGCCAGAACGCCATGATCGTCGATTCGTCGGCGTTGCCGGAGCAGGTGGTGCAGGATGCGATCTCGTCGGCGTTTGACAGCGCCGGCCAGCGCTGCTCGGCGCTACGCGTGCTGTTCCTGCAGCACGATATTGCCGGCAAAACCATCCACATGCTCAAGGGCGCGATGCAGGAGCTCAAGGTTGGCAGCACGGACCGGCTGGTCACTGATATCGGCCCCGTCATCGACAGTGAAGCGCAAGCCAACCTGCTGGCCCACATCAACAAGCTGAAAGGCACGGCGGTCGATTACTTCTCGCTCGACTTGCCGGCGGACGTGATTACGGCCGGCACCTTCGTGCCGCCCACGGTACTGGAAATCCGCTCGCTGGCCGAGCTCACCCACGAAGTGTTCGGCCCGGTGCTGCACGTGATCCGCTACCAGCGCGCCGACTTGCCGAAGCTGGTCGAGCAAATCAATGCATCGGGCTTCGGTTTGACGCTGGGCGTGCATTCGCGCATCGATGAAACCATCGATTACATCACCGCCAACGCCCACGTCGGCAATATTTACGTCAATCGCAATATCGTCGGCGCCGTGGTGGGTGTGCAACCGTTCGGTGGCGAAGGGCAATCGGGCACCGGCCCCAAGGCCGGCGGTCCGCTGTACCTGAAGCGCCTGCAACGCAATGCCGTCGCTGCCAGCCAGCACGAACGCCAGCCCACGCCGGCACTCGATGCATTGACCGTCTGGGCCAACCTGCACGGCCAGCAGCGCCTGGCTGCGCTGATCGAGCAATACGCGCGCACCACCATGCTGGGCACGGTCACCACCTTGCCCGGTCCCACCGGGGAGCGCAACACCCTGGCGCTGCTGCCGCGCGGCGCCGTGCTGTGCGTGGCCGGCACCACGCCAGCGCTGCTGAACCAGGTCGCGGCAGCGCTGGCCACCGGCAACCTGGCGCTGGTGCAGGGCGCTGCGCTGGCGCTGTTGCCACCGGACTTGCCGGCGGCCGTGCGCGACCGTATCCGCACGATTGCGGAAGGGGTCGACGGCCAGTTCCAGGTCGCGCTGGTGGAATCGCAGCTCGCTGCCAGCCTGCACACCCGCCTGGCGGCCCGTAACGGGGCGCTGGCGAGCCTGATCGACACCAGTGCCGAGGATGGTATCCCCCTGTGGCGTTTGCTCGCTGAGCGCTCGCTCAGCGTGAATACGACGGCGGCAGGCGGCAATGCCAGCCTGATGACCTTATCGGTGTAAACAGTTACCTGTTGTAGCTTCGGGCCGGCTTATGCCGGCCTTTTTTTACGCCTTGCAAAAGTTTTCTATCACGTCATACGCGTAGCGCGATGCCACGGTCTGGATGAAATGCATGAAATCGACGGCTGCATCGTCGTTGGCGTTGTCGGAAATGGTACGGATCACGGCAAACGGAATGCCCAGCTCGAAACACACCTGGGCCACGGCCGCGCCTTCCATCTCCACCGCCAGCAAGTCGGGCAGGGCGGCCTTGAGCGCCGCGATCTGCGTCCCTTTGCCGATGAACTGGTCGCCACTGGCAATCAATCCACGGTGCACGCGCGTGGTTTTGGCGGCGGCGAGCGCCAGCCGCTGCGTCAGCGCCAGGTCGGTAGCAAAGTGCGACAAGCCCGTCAACGGCACCTGAAACCGGGGAAACAGCGGCGTAGCATCCATATCGTGCTGCACCAGGCTGTCGGCCACCACGATGTCCCCAACTTGTACCGATTTATCCCCGCTGCCGGCAACGCCGGTGAACACGATGTGGGTAACTCCGAACTTCTCCACAAGGATGGTGGCGGTCATGGCGGCGGCAACCTTGCCAATTCGCGACAGAACGCACACAGCGTCGATTTCCCAGAGTTTCCCTACCGTGTAGTCACGCATGCCGTGCACGTGCTTGGAAGGGCTCTGAAGGGCTTCCAGCAGCCCGTGCTGTTCTTCCGCCAATGCACTGATGATGCCAAGACGCATGTTTTTTCCTTGTTTGCGGGGGGGGTGACACGTTGACGCATGTGGATATCGAACGCCTTCTCCACAGCACTGCGCTTAAAACAGTGGATTTTAAGGCGTTTTTTGCGTGTTGAATGCGCTTCTGATGGCAAGCAAGCCCTTGAATTTCACTCTTTATGGTCGGTTCTGCAAGTTTTTGAAGTGGCGCGCGGTCTTTGCTGTTTACTTGTTTACAAAGAATTTATATAAAATAATAGTAGTAGTAAACGCGCGTTTAGCTGTGGATAAGTTCTGTATACGTTTACGAATCAGCTGTTTACAACTTTTATAAGGGGCTGCATAAGCGCTGTACCAGTTACCGAACAATTTCTGTATAAAATAACGGCCGTTGGTAAACCTGGCCCTTACTCACAACTGTCCTTGTGGATATCCAGAACGTTATACACAGGGGCGTAGTACTGGAACCGGTTTCTGCCGCTTTCCTTGGCGCCGTACATGGCTTGATCGGCGTTTTTCATGAGTGTTTCGACATCATTGCCATCCTTGGGGTACAGGGTGATGCCGATGCTGCTGGAAATGTGGGCAAGATGTTGCCCGTCACCATCCAAATCAAATGGCGCGCTCATCTGGCGCAAGATTTCCTGGGCAGTGCGGGTCACGTCGGCCGCATTGCGCAGTTCGCCCAGCAGGCCGGTGAACTCGTCGCCGCCCAGCCTGGCCACCACATCGGTGCCGCGCATCGATGCGATCAGGCGTTCTGCCACTTGTTTGAGCAGGAGGTCGCCCTTGTCGTGGCCCATGGTGTCGTTTACTTCCTTGAAATGGTCGAGATCGACAAACAGCACGGCCATGGGCAGTTTTGAGCGGTCCGATTTCTTCATTTCCTGGCGCAGCCGTTCGTAAAACATGCGCCGGTTGGGCAAGCCGGTCAGTGCATCGAAGTTGGCCTGGCGCCAGATCAATTCTTCCGAAGCCTTTTTTTCCGTCACATCGCTGAGCAGCGCCACGTAGCGGAACGGATGGCCGTACTCGTCGTACACGGTATCGAAACGGATTTGCGCCAGGTATTCCGAACCATTCTTGTGATGGTGCCAGACTTCGCCTTCCCATTGACCAGTCTGGGCAATGGTATGGACCATGCGTGCAAAAAACTCGAGGCCTTCGCGTCCGGCAGTCAATTCATAACTGCGATGGCCGATCAATTCGTCTTCGGCATACCCGCTGAGCAGCGAAAACGCCGGGTTGACCGTCAGGATGCGACCTTCGGCGTCGGTCACCAGCATGCTTTCGCCGATATTGTGGAACAGCAGGGTTGCCAGTTTCATCGACTCTTCGTTGGCGCGCAGTTGTTGCTCCATGGTGCGGCTCTCGTCGAGCAGCGCGCGGATGCGCAATTCGCGCTCTTCCTGCCGGGAATACGTGCGCAGCGAATACATGCCGCCGGCCAGCATCAGGCACAGCAGGCAAACCAGGCCGGTGCCGGCCACCAGGTAGCTCTGGTTTTTCTGGCGTGCCGCTTCCGCATCACTGCTGCCGACCAACATTACCAGCGGAAATTGATCGAACACGCGATAACTGTAGGTGCGATGCAAGCCGTCGATGATGCCGATCGCCTTGTAGGTACCGGCCGGGGCGCGGCGCGCATGCTCGAAGACCTCGCTTTTCGACAAATTGCGCGCAAACGATTCTTCGAACAGCGGCGAGCGGGCAATCACCTGGCCGTCACGGTAGAGCAGGGTGATCGAAATGTCGGTAGTGAAACGTGAATTGTCGAACAGGGCGGCGTAGCGCGTTACATTCAGCGGCGCCACCAGCACACCAATGAACTCGCCCTTGGCGTTTTCCACGCGTCGGCTGATAAAAAACAGTTTTGTACCCGTATATTTGCCCCGTACCGGTGCGCCGATGAAGGGCTTGTTGCCATGCGCATTGTTGACATGGGCCTGGAAATAGTCGCGTTCGGCGTAGTTATGGTTGGTGACATCGATGTCGAGCGACGTGGCGACGACATTGCCCTCGGTATCGATGAACGATAGCCAGTAATCGACATTGAAATTGGCGGCGCGTGCAGACAGCAACTGGCCGATGGCCGCACGCGATGGCGTTTGCGTGGCAGGCAATACCTTGATCGCGTTGGCAAAACCGATCATGGCCAGGTCCACCGATTGCAGCGAGTACACGACATACGCTTCCATCGCCTTCACGTAGTGATCGGTCTGGCTTTGCAGGGCTTTTTCGCGTTCAACGTAGGACGTGCGCAGTTGTGTGACCACCACGGCAATGGCCAGGATGGCCATCAGAAAAATACCGGTAAACAAACGACGCCGGAAGCGCAGATAAGAGGGCGAACGCGGTGGTGTGGGCGGTGAGAACAATCTGTCTCCGGCTTCCATGACGGTTTTTGTACTGCACAAATTGAGTATAGGGGAAAGCCGATGTTGGCGAAATACTATTTGCAGTAGCGCGCAGCGTGGGCGACGTGGTCGGGCACGCGACGCAGTCGCTGTGGTTTACTCTAAAAGATGTATATAAAGAATAGTAGTAGTTGTTTACGTAGACACTTTTCTGTGGATAAGTACCTATTTTGGATTAGAATCAGGCGTTTACGCGCTGTAGAACCGGGCGCGTGAACCGTGTATGGGGCAGGGAACTGTTTTTGGATAAAAAACGCTGTCCCCAAAAAATTTTCGTTTACGCACATTTCACCCCTGTGGATATCCATATGCTTATCCACAGGGCGCTATGCCTCTGTAACACCGTTTTCAACCCAACATCGGGTGACCATGGCAGCTTTGGAATCGGCAGGCGAATACGATTACATCATCATTGGCGCCGGATCCGCCGGTTGCGTGCTGGCCAACCGCCTGAGCGCCGATCCGCAAGTCCAGGTGTTATTGATCGAAGCGGGCGCACGCGACGACTATTTCTGGATCCACGTGCCGGTCGGTTACCTGCATTGCATCGATAATCCACGCACCGACTGGCGCTATCGCACCGAAAGCGAGCCAGGCCTGGGCGGTCGCAGCCTGCTCTATCCGCGTGGAAAAGTACTGGGGGGCAGTTCGTCGATCAATGGCATGATTTACATGCGCGGCCAGGCGGCCGACTACGATCGCTGGGCGCACGTCACCGGCGACGACAGCTGGCGCTGGCAGTCGGTGCTGCCGCTGTTTAAAAAAAGCGAGGACTACCATGGCGGCGCCTCCGAATTCCATGGCGCGGGTGGCCCGTGGAACGGTTACAGATCGAACGCGGGGCCGGCGGCGCCGTGTGCACCGGCGTAATCTTTACCGGCGGCGGCACCCGGTATTCGGCCAGCGCCAGCGGCGACACCATCCTGGCCGCAGGCGCCATCGGCTCGCCCCACATCTTGCAACACTCGGGTATCGGCGCGGCCGAACGTTTGCAGGCGCTCGGTATCGCACCGGTCGCCGAGCGCGCCGGGGTGGGGGAGAACCTGCAAGACCACCTGCAACTGCGCATGATTTATAAACTGGGCCGCGGCGCGCGCACGCTCAACACGCTGGCGGCCAACTGGTGGGGCAAGCTGCGCATCGGCGCCCAGTACGCGCTGTGGCAAAGCGGGCCGTTGTCGATGGCGCCATCGCAGCTGGGGGCATTCGCGTACTCGGGCCCGGGGCTGGCCACGCCCGACCTCGAATACCACGTGCAACCGCTGTCGCTGGAAAAGTTTGGCGACCCGTTGCACGCGTTTCCCGCATTTACGGCCAGCGTGTGCCAATTGCGGCCGACCTCGCGTGGCCACGTGCGCATCGCCAGCGCCGACGCGGATGCGCCACCGAAGATTTCTCCGATGTATTTGAGCACGGCGCATGACCGCCAGGTGGCTGCCGCCGCGCTGGCATTGACGCGCCAGATCGTGGCGGCACCGGCCCTGGCCCGTTTTGCGCCCGAGGAATACCGGCCCGGCGCGCAGTACCGCACCGAGCAGGAATTGAGCGATGCCGCCGGCGCCATCGGCACCACGATTTTCCATCCGGTCGGCACGTGCAAGATGGGGCGCGCGGACGATGCCAGCGCCGTCGTGGACAGCCAGTTGCGCGTCATCGGCGTGCAAAAATTGCGGATTGCCGACGCGTCCATCATGCCGTTCATCACGTCCGGCAATACCAATTCGCCGACCATCATGATTGCGGAAAAAGCAGCCGAGCTGATCAAGAAAGCCAATTGGAATAAGGGTGTCTGACTAGATCTGGATCAAACAATCCTCGTATTTATACCGTATTGTTGGTCAATTTGTTACTGTGTATGATCTGAAAAAAAAGCGGTACCTTGCATATAAATACAAGGAGACAGGATGTCAGGCTTTATTTTGGAAACACAGCATTTGACCAAGGAGTTCCGGGGATTTACGGCGGTTAACGACGTCAATCTGCGCGTGCAGCGCGGCCATATCCATGCGCTGATCGGCCCCAACGGCGCCGGCAAAACCACCTGTTTTAATTTGCTCACCAAGTTCCTCGTGCCCACGTCGGGCCGCATCCTGTTCAACGACAAGGACATCACGGCGGCCAGGCCGGCGCACATTGCGCGCCTGGGCGTGATCCGCTCGTTCCAGATTTCCGCCGTGTTTCCGCACCTGACGGTGCTGCAAAATGTGCGCATCGGCCTGCAGCGCCAGCTCGGTACCAGTTTTCATTTCTGGCAAAGCGAGCGCAAACTCGATGCGCTCAACGACCGCGCCATGCACTTGCTGGCTGAAGTCGACCTCGCCACGTTTGCCGATACCGTCACAGTCGACATGCCGTACGGCCGCAAGCGCGCACTGGAAATCGCCACCACGCTGGCGATGGAACCGGAACTGATGCTGCTTGACGAACCTACCCAGGGCATGGGCCACGAAGACGTGCACCGGGTGACGGAACTGATCAAAAAAGTGTCGGCCGGGCGCACCATCCTGATGGTCGAACACAATATGAAAGTCGTGGCCGGCATTTGCGACCGCATCTCGGTGCTGCAACGCGGCGCCATGCTGGCCGAGGGCACGTACGCGGAGGTGTCGCGCAATGCCCAGGTGATGGAGGCGTACATGGGAACCGAAGCGGGCGCCGACGCGGGCGCGCGCGAACTCGAAGGAGCGCACTGATGACCCCCGCGCTCGATATCCACAACCTGCAAACCTGGTACGGCGAATCGCACATCCTGCACAACGTCAATTTGCGGGTGCAACCGGGCGAGGTGGTTACGCTGCTGGGCCGCAATGGCGCCGGCCGCACCACCACCTTGCGCGCCATCATGGGCCTGACCGGCACCCGCACCGGCTCGATCAAGATCAACGGCGAAGAAGCGATCGGCCTGCCTACGCACCAGATCGCCCACCTGGGCATCGGCTATTGTCCCGAAGAGCGCGGTATTTTCGCATCGCTGTCCACCGAGGAAAACCTGCTGCTGCCGCCACAACTGGCGGGCAGCAAGCAGGGCATGTCGGTGGCCGATATCTATGCCATGTTCCCCAACCTCGAAGAGCGCAAGCACAGCCAGGGAACCCGCCTGTCCGGTGGCGAGCAGCAGATACTGGCGGTGGCACGCATCCTGCGCACCGGCGCGCGGTTGCTGCTGCTCGATGAAATCTCCGAAGGGCTGGCGCCCGTGATCGTGCAGGGGCTGGCACGCATGATCAACACCCTCAAGGCCAGCGGCTACACCATCGTCATGGTGGAACAGAATTTCCGGTTTGCCGCCCCTCTGGCAGACCGGTTCTACGTGATGGAACACGGGCAGATTGTCGAGACCTTTGTTGCATCCGAACTCAGCGCCAAGATGCCGATATTGACGGAGCTGCTCGGCGTATAGCGCATCTTTTGGTCCCATCTTGTTCAGAGATATAACGGGAGATACTATGAAACGCAAAGCTTTGGTCAGCGCCTGTGCGCTGTGCCTGTCGTATGGCGCGCAGGCGCAAATTTCCGGCGATACCATCAAGATCGGCATGATCACCGACATGTCCGGCCTGTACACCGACATCGACGGCGCTGGCGGCGCCGAAGCCATCAAGATGGCAATTGCCGATGCCGGCACCGTCATCGCCGGCAAAAAAGTCGAATTCATTTCTGCCGACCACCAGAACAAGGCCGACATCGCCGCGTCGAAGGCGCGCGAATGGTTCGACCAGCAGGGTGTCGATATGCTGATCGGCGGCACCAATTCCGGCGCCAGCCTGGCCATGGCCAAGGTGGCGGCAGAAAAGAAAAAAGTGTTTATTTCGATTGGCGCCGGTTCCGCCCGGCTGACCAACGAGGAGTGCACGCCGTACACCGTGCACTACGCGTACGACACCATCGCACTGGCGCGCGGCACCGGCGGCGCCATCGTCAAGCAGGGCGGCAAGAACTGGTATTTTCTTACTGCCGATTATGCGTTCGGCCAGTCGCTGGAAAAAGACACGGCCGATGTGGTCAAATCCGCCGGCGGCAAGGTGCTCGGTGCGGTCAAACACCCGCTGTCGGCATCGGACTTTTCCTCGTTCCTGTTGCAGGCGCAATCGTCGGGCGCGCAAATTCTCGGCCTGGCCAATGCCGGTGGCGACGCCATCAATGCCATCAAGGCCGCCAACGAATTCGGCATCACCAAGAAAATGAAGCTGGCCGGACTGCTCATTTTCATCAACGACATCCACTCGCTCGGCCTCAACCTCACGCAGGGCATGTACCTGACCGACGGCTGGTACTGGGACCAGAACGACGACACGCGCACCTGGTCCAAGCGGTATTTCTCGAAAATGAAAAAAGAGCCATCGATGTTGCAGGCCGCCGATTACTCGGCCGCGGCGCAATACCTGAAAGCGGTCAAGGCCACCGGCACCGACGATGCCGACAAGGTTATGGCGTGGCTCAAGGCCAATAAGGTCAACGACATGTTTGCCAAGAACGGCGTGATTCGCCCCGATGGACGCATGGTGCACGATATGTACCTGATGGAAGTGAAAAAACCGTCGGAAGCGAAATATCCGTGGGACTACTACAAAATCGTGGCCACCATTCCCGGTGAACAGGCGTACGCCACCAAGGCGGAAACCAAGTGCAGTTTGTGGAAATAACGGACGCCACATTCCATGGACATTTTCGGTTACCCCCTCACGGTGTGGGCGAGCCAGCTGATGCTGGGCCTGGTCAACGGCTCGTTCTATGCCATGCTGTCGCTCGGCCTGGCCGTGATCTTTGGCTTGCTCAACGTGATTAACTTTTCCCACGGCGCCCTGTACATGATGGGCGCGTTTGTCGCGTGGATGGGCATGACGTACTTCGGTCTGAGCTACTGGTGGATGTTGTTGCTGGCGCCACTGGTCGTGGGCGTGTTCGGCGTCATCGTGGAAAAGACCATGCTGCGCTGGCTGTACAAGCTCGATCACCTGTACGGCTTGCTGCTCACGTTCGGCATCACCTTGCTGGTGGAAGGCGTGTTCCGCTCGTTTTACGGTGTGTCGGGCCAGCCGTTCCAGACGCCCGACGCCTTGACCGGCGCCACCGACCTCGGCTTTATGGTCATGCCGCACTACCGCGCCTGGGTGGTGATGGCGTCGGTGCTGGTGTGCGTGGCCACCTGGTACGTGATCGAGAAAACCAAGCTGGGGTCATACCTGCGCGCCGGCACCGAGAATCCCAAGCTGGTCGAAGCGTTCGGCGTCAACGTGCCGCTGATGGTCACGCTCACCTATGGCTTTGGCGTCGCTTTGGCGGGCTTTGCCGGGGTGCTGGCGGCGCCCATCATCCAGGTCCAGCCCCTGATGGGGCAGAACCTGATTATCGTCGTGTTCGCCGTTGTGGTGATCGGCGGCATGGGCTCGATCATGGGTTCGATTCTTACCGGCCTCGGGCTCGGTGTGATCGAAGGCCTGACCAAGGTGTTGTACCCCGAGTTTTCATCGACTGTCGTGTTCCTGGTGATGATCGTGGTGTTGTTGATCCGTCCCGCCGGCCTGTTTGGCAAAGAAAAGTAGAGGTGCCCCGTGAACAAGAAAATCGGTTATTCCCTGGCCCTGGCCGTCGCGCTGGCAGCGCCGTTCGTCGGCTATCCCGTATTCCTGGCCAAGCTGCTGTGCTTTGCGCTGTTCGCGTGCGCGTTCAACTTGCTGATCGGTTTTACCGGCTTGCTGTCGTTCGGCCACGCGGCGTTTTTCGGTGGCGCCGGCTACGTGGTCGGTAACGCACTCAAGGTGTGGGGCTGGCCCGTCGAACTGAGCCTGATGATGGGCCTGGTGGCGGGCGCCGGCCTGGGCCTGGTGATAGGCGGACTGGCCATCCGCCGCCAGGGCATTTATTTTTCCATGATCACGCTGGCGCTGGCGCAGATGGTGTTTTTCATCGCGCTGCGTGCGGGCGAATTTACCGGCGGCGAGGATGGCTTGCAGGGCGTACCACGAGGAAGGGTGCTGGGCATGGTCGATCTGGGCAACGACCTGGTGCTGTACTTCTTCGTGCTGGCGCTGGCCGTCGCTGCCTTTGCGCTGATCGTGCGCACGGTGCATTCACCGTTCGGCCAGGTGCTCAAGGCGATCAAGGAAAACGAGCCACGCGCAGTGTCGCTCGGTTACGACGTCGACCGCTACAAGCTGCTGGCGTTCGTGCTGTCGGCCGCACTGGCCGGCCTGGCCGGTGGTCTGAAGGTGCTGGTGCAGGGTTTCGAAACCCTGACCGATGTGCACTGGACCATGTCGGGCCTGGTCGTGCTGATGACCCTGGTCGGCGGCATGGGTACGCTGGCCGGCCCCATCGTCGGGGCGGTGATCATCATCATGCTCGAAAACAAACTGGGCGACTGGGGCATATACCTGTCGTCGGTCAGCGGCATCGAATGGTTCACCACCATCGGCGAGGCGGTAAACATGGTGGTGGGGCTGATTTTCATCATTTGCGTGCTGGCTTTCCGGCGCGGCATCATCGGCGAGTTCCTGGCGTGGACGCGCAAGAAGCCGCTCGCCAGGGTGGCATGACCGCGACGTCAGCAAAACATGATGTAGCACATACGCCGGGCGATCTGCCCGGCGTTTTTCATTTGGGCGGGTTAAATTTTTAGCTGGCGTCCTGCTGGCGGGATGCTGTCCGTCCGTCACTTTCAACCCTGGAAAGGATGAATATGAAAACTACTACCATCGGAGTTGCCGTCTCGGCAGCGCTGGCAGCCCTGGCGCTGGGCGCATGCGGATCGCACCGCCACCACGGCGATCACGGCGAGCAAAACGAAGCGCCGCGCTATCTGCGCGATATCTCTGTGACCACTTATGACGGCCTGACCGACGATCTGCTCACCGGCGGCCTTGGCGCCTCCGGCCTGGCGGCCGCCGCGCCGGTACCGGGCTATGCGGATCCACTCAACCCTACCACAGCCGAGTTACGCCGCAACGCCATCTATTTCAATTACCGGGCCATTGCCGACGTCAACGCCACCGCCGGTTATGGCCGGCTGTATGGCCCCAACGTCGATGTGAGCGGCACGCCGACGACGGGCGAGGGCAAGATCGCCGGCACCGAATACATCGCGTACGCCGACGATGGCAGCGGCAAGCAGAACGTCACGGTGATGGTGCAGATCCCGGACAGCTTCGACGTCAATCAGCCGTGCATCATCACCGGCGCCTCGAGCGGTTCGCGAGGCGTGTACGGCGCGATAGCCACGGCTGGCGAGTGGGGCTTGAAACACAAGTGCGCGGTGGCCTACACCGACAAGGGTACGGGCACCGGCCTGTATGCATTCGACGACGACAGCGTGAACTTGCGTACCGGCTTGCGCGCCACGCGGACTGCGGCCGGCATCAACGCCAACTTTGCGCCGGCCTTGTCCGATGCGGAACGCACCGCGTTTGCTGCTGCCTATCCGGGCCGCATCGCATCCAAGCATGCGCACTCGCAGCAGAACCCGGAGAAGGACTGGGGCACCCATGTGCTGCAGTCGGTGGAGTTCGCGTTTTATGCGCTCAACGAAAAATACGGCGAGGCGGGCAAGGATGGCAAGGGCCACCGCGTGCGCTTCACGCCGCGCAACACGATTACCATCGGTTCCAGCGTATCGAATGGCGCCGCTGCCGCACTGCTGGCGGCCGAGCAAGACCGCAAGGGAATGATCACCGGCCTGGCCGTGAGCGAGCCGCAAATCCAGCCCAGGGACAACACCAGTTATTCGGTGCGGCAAAATGGTGTGCCGGTTACGGGGCAGGGCAAGTTGCTGATCGATTTCACGACCTATGCGGCGCTGTACCAGCCCTGCATCGCATCGACCGCCGCCAGTCCGGGACGGTGCGCGGCGCTGGTCGCCAAGGGGTTGCTCACCGGCGCCGACCTCGCTGCGCAGCAGGCCGATGCGCTGGCGCGGTTGCGCGCCTACGGCTGGCTGCCGGATTCCGATCCGTTGCAGGCTACGTATTCGCCGATCAATGTGCTGGTGGCCGTCACCTATACCTACACCTATGGCCGCTTCTCGGTGACGGACAAAGTGTGCGGTTTCACGTTTGCCCCCGCCGATGCGACCGGTAGCCCGACCTCCTTTACGCCGGCACAGAAGGTGGCCAGCTTCGCCACCCAGAACGGCATCATCGGCACGCCGATCTATGAGGACTCGGTCGGCGGCGCCAAAGCTTATACCGTTGGTGTCTCGCCGAGCACGGGGCAGGCCGACCAGGCGCTCGACGGCTTCCTGTGCCTGCGCGCGCTCGCTACCGGTATCGACCCCGTCAACGGTAATGCGCTGACCGGCACCCTGGCCGCGCAAAGCGCCCGCGTGCGCGCCGGTGCGGCCGAGGTGGTGGCCACGGGCAACTTGCGCGGCAAGCCGGCGATTATCGTGCATGGTCGGCGTGATACCCTGATGGTGGTCAATTTCGACAGCCGCGCCTACCTGGGCTTGAACGCGGTGGCGGAGGGCGCTTCGAGCAAGCTGCGGTATGTCGAGGTGACCAACGGCAACCACTTCGACGTGTTCACCAATGCGCTGCCGCAGTACGTGATCCCGCTGAATGTGTATTTGTTCCGCGCGCTCGATACCATGATGGCGCACCTGCGCAATCCGGCATCGACGTCGTTGCCGCCATCGCAGGTGGTGCGCACCACCACGCGGCCCGACAACACGGTACCGCTGACGACGGCCAACTTGCCGCCCTACGTGGCGACACCGGGCGCCGGCGATGCCATCTCTGTAACGGGCACGACAGTGGATATTCCCTTGTAAGTCACGGCAGTTGGTAACAACAGGCCCGCGTCCTGTGCGCGGGCCTATGCAATATCGGCATCACGGCTGGCGCTGCTTGTTCCGTACAATACGGCCTTCATTCCAAAACGGACGTGGCAGCAGCATGGTGGATTATTTGATATTGGGCGTAGCCGCATTTGGCGCGGGCCTGGTCGATGCGGTGGTGGGCGGAGGAGGGCTGATCCAGATGCCCGCGATTTTTTCGGTGTTTCCCAACACGGCGCCGGCGACCTTGATCGGCACCAACAAGCTGGCGTCGATCTTTGGCACCAGCGTGGCAGCGGTCAGTTACGCGCGTCGCGTAGCCGTCGCATGGACCGTGGCGGCACCAGCCGCGTTTGCTGCACTGATCTTTTCCTTCCTCGGCGCATACACGGTCACCAAGGTATCCCCAGATTTTTTGCGCACCGCATTGCCGGTCGTGTTGCTGCTGGTCGCGATCTACACGTTTGCCAAGAAAGATTTTGGATCGGTCCACGCACCGCTGCATACCGGTAAAAAGGAACAGACGCTGGCGCTGCTGATCGGTTCGGCCATCGGTTTTTACGACGGCTTCTTTGGCCCCGGCACGGGCAGCTTCCTGGTGTTCCTGTTCGTGCGGGTGTTCGGTTTCGACTTCCTCAGTGCTTCGGCCGTCAGCAAGATCGTCAACGTCGCGTGCAATTTCGCCGCGCTGGTGTGGTTCGGTTACAGCGGGCACTTGCTGTGGCAACTGGGGTTGATGATGGCCGTGTGCCAGATCGCCGGTTCGGTCATTGGTACCGGCCTGGCGATGAAACATGGCAGCGGTTTTGTCCGCAAATTGTTCCTGGTCGTGGTGTCGATCCTGATTGCCAAGACCGGGTATGACGCCTACCTGCGGTGGTGACAGGGCAGGTGACAGGGGATTAATGTTTCACGTGGAACCAACAGCACCAAGAAAGCAGGGCGCCCATCGAGAGATGGGCGCCCTTTTTTCAATGTTTCACGTGGAACAAAATCAGAATATTTTTGCCTAAAAAAGTCGCAGCAGCAAAAAGACTCTATAATTTGTCCTTATCCCCTCCGCTTTAAAAAACTCCATCATGTTATTTCCAACTTCATTCGACGTCATCGTTGTCGGCGGCGGTCACGCCGGCACCGAGGCCGCATTAGCTTCCGCCCGCATGGGCCAGAAGACTTTGCTCTTGACCCACAACATCGAGACCTTGGGCCAGATGTCGTGCAACCCATCGATCGGCGGCATTGGCAAAGGCCACCTGGTCAAGGAAGTCGATGCCATGGGCGGCGCGATGGCGATTGCCACCGACGAATCGGGCATCCAGTTCCGCATCTTGAATTCCTCGAAAGGCCCGGCAGTGCGCGCCACGCGCGCCCAGGCCGACCGCATTTTGTACAAGGCAGCCATCCGTTCGCGCCTGGAAAACCAGCCGAACCTGTGGCTGTTCCAGCAGGCCGTCGATGACCTGATGGTGGAGGGCGACCGCGTGGTGGGCGCCGTTACCCAGATCGGCTTGAAATTCCTGGCACCGGCCGTGGTGCTGACCGCCGGGACTTTCCTCGACGGTAAAATCCACGTCGGTCTGCAAAACTACTCGGCCGGCCGCGCTGGCGATCCGCCCGCGATCTCGCTGTCGGCGCGCTTGAAAGAGCTGAAGCTGCCGCAAGGCCGCCTGAAAACCGGCACGCCGCCGCGGCTCGATGGCCGTTCGATCGACTTCACGCAGATGACCGAACAGCCGGGCGACCTTGATCCGGTGCCGGTATTCTCGGTGATGGGCAATACCGCGATGCATCCGCAACAGCTGCCGTGCTGGGTGACCCATACCAATAACGAGACCCACGACATCATCCGTGCCGGCCTCGATCGCAGCCCAATGTACACGGGTGTCATCGAAGGCGTGGGTCCCCGTTACTGCCCGTCGATCGAAGACAAGATCCACCGCTTTGCCTCGAAAGAATCGCACCAGATTTTCCTGGAACCGGAAGGCCTGACCACGCACGAGTTCTATCCGAACGGCATCTCCACCAGCCTGCCATTCGACGTGCAAATTGCCCTGGTGCGCTCGATGAAAGGGCTGGAAAACGCCCACATCCTGCGTCCCGGCTACGCTATCGAATACGATTATTTCGATCCGCGCGGCCTGAAAGCTTCGCTGGAAACCAAGGCCGTGGGCGGCCTGTATTTCGCCGGCCAGATCAATGGCACCACCGGTTACGAAGAAGCAGCCGCGCAAGGCATGCTGGCCGGTATCAATGCGGCGCTGCAAACCCAAGGCCGCGAGGCGTGGACCCCAGCCCGCTCCGAAGCGTACCTGGGCGTGATGGTGGATGACCTGGTCACGCAAGGCGTGATGGAACCATACCGGATGTTTACCAGCCGCGCCGAGTATCGCCTGAGCCTGCGTGAAGACAATGCCGACATGCGCCTGACCGAAATCGGCCGCAAGCTTGGCTGCGTGGGCGACGCCCAGTGGGAAGCATTCGACCGCAAGCGCGAGGCCGTGGCCCGCGAACTGGAACGCCTGCGTTCCACGTGGGTCAATCCACGCATCCTGGAAGCAGCCGAATCGGAGCGTGTGATTGGCCAGGCCATCGAGCGCGAGTACTCGCTGGCGGACTTGCTGCGCCGTCCTGGCGTGGTCTACGACAAGCTGATGACCTTGTCCGGCATCGACGGCCGCGACCTGGCCGGACCCGGCGTGACCGACGACGCGGTGCGCGAACAGATCGAAATCCAGCTCAAATATTCGGGCTATATCGACCGCCAGACCAAGGAAGTCGAGCGCCACGAGCACTACGAACACCTCAAATTGCCCGAAGGTTTTAACTACCTCGACATCACCGCACTGTCGGTGGAAGTCCGGCAAAAACTGCACGCCCAGCGTCCCGAAACCTTGGGCCAGGCCTCGCGTATTTCGGGTGTGACGCCGGCAGCGATTTCGCTGTTGCTGGTACATCTGAAGAAGGTCGGGTTTGGCGGTTTTGTGCAGAAGGACGAGGTGGTGCAATGAAGGTATTCGATCGGGCAGTGGTCGGCGACGTGCTGCGTACCGGTATAGCAGGCTTGAAACTGGAACTGAACGAAGCGCAAATCGAGAAATTACTCGATTACCTGGCGCTGCTGAACAAGTGGAATGCGGTGTACAACCTGACTTCCGTACGCGATCCGCTGCAGATGGTGACGCTGCATCTGCTCGATTCGCTCGCTGCCGTGGCCGCGTTTGCAGGCGCGAAAAACGTGCTCGACGTGGGCGCCGGCGGCGGTTTGCCGGGCATGGTGCTGGCGATCAGCCGTCCCGACATGAAAGTGTCGATGATCGATACCGTGCACAAGAAAACCGCGTTCCTGAACCAGGTCAAAGCGGAGCTGGAACTGACCAATGTGACGGTGTACACCAAGCGCGTGGAGCAGCTGGAAGTCAAAACCAGGTTCGACGTCATCACGTCGCGCGCCTTTGCCGACCTGTCTGACTTCGTCAACTGGTCCGGGCATTTGCTCGACGACGGCGGGCAATTTATCGCCTTGAAAGGCACGGCGCCAGCCGAGGAACGCGAGCGCCTGCCAGAGCCTTGGAAGGTGCAGAAACTGGAGCCTTTGCAGGTGCCGGGATTGGAAGCCGAACGTCATTTGGTGTTCATCAAATCAGCGCAGACAGAAATGGTATAAACGGTTTAAACCATATAAATCGTTTATATGAAATAAACGGTATAAACGATTTAAATCGTATAAATAATTTGTTGGAAAATTCAGTAGGAAGACGATAAAAAATACATGGCGAAAATTTTCTGCGTAGCGAATCAGAAGGGTGGGGTGGGCAAGACCACTACCACCGTCAACCTGGCGGCCGGTCTGGCAAAGCTGAACCAGCGCGTGCTGCTGGTGGACCTGGACCCGCAGGGCAACGCCACCATGGGCGCCGGCATCAACAAGGCCGGCCTGGCAGCTTCCACGTACGAGGTGATGCTGGGCGAGTCCGACGTGGCCACCGCGCGCCTGCGTTCGGAGCCGGGACAGTTCGACGTGCTGCCCTCGAACCGCGAGCTGGCCGGCGCCGAAGTGGAGATGGTGTCTCTGGACAACCGTGAGCGTCGCCTGAAAGATGCACTGGTCAAGGTGGACAAGGAATACGACTTCATCCTGATCGACTGCCCACCGGCATTGTCGATGCTGACGTTGAACGGCCTGTGCGCCGCGCACGGCGTGATCATCCCGATGCAGTGCGAGTACTACGCACTGGAAGGCTTGTCCGACCTGGTGAACACCATCAAGAAGGTGCACGCCAACCTGAACCAGGAACTGAAGATCATCGGCCTGCTGCGCGTGATGTTCGATCCCCGCATGACGTTGTCGCAGCAGGTGTCGGCCCAGCTTGAGCAGCACTTCGGCGACAAGGTTTTCAAGACCATTATTCCGCGCAACGTGCGTCTGGCCGAGGCGCCATCGTATGGCTTGCCCGGCGTGAACTTCGACCCATCGTCCAAGGGCGCCCAGGCCTACATCGCCTTTGGCGCCGAGATGGTTGAACGCATCAAGAAAATGTAAGGCACTTAACTATGGCAACCAAAAAACTCAAGGGCCTCGGCCGCGGCCTCGATGCGCTGCTCGGTGGCGATGCCGACAAGATCACGCCTGACGCCAACACGCCGTCGGAATTGCCGGTCATGCAAATGCAGGCTGGTAAATACCAGCCGCGCACGCGCATGGACGAGGGCGGTTTGCAGGAACTGGCTGCGTCGATCAAAACCCAGGGCATCATGCAGCCGATCCTGGTGCGGCCGATCGGCACCGACAGCCTGACCGGCGCCATCAAGTACGAGATCATTGCCGGCGAGCGCCGTTTCCGCGCGGCGCAGCTGGCCGGGCTGGAAATTCTCCCGGTGCTGGTGCGCAATGTGGACGATCAGGCCGCCGCTGCGATGGCGCTGATCGAAAACATGCAGCGCGAAGATCTCAATCCGCTGGAAGAAGCGCAAGGCATCCACCGCCTGATTACCGATTTCAGTTTTACCCATGAACAGGCAGCGAATGCCGTCGGCCGCTCGCGCAGCGCGGTATCGAACCTGCTGCGCCTGATGAACCTGGCGTCGAGTGTGCAAACCATGTTGATGGCCGGCGATATCGACATGGGCCATGCCCGCGCGCTGCTGGCAGTTGACGCGGCCACCCAGATCAACCTGGCCAACACGGTCGTTGCCAAACGGTTATCGGTGCGCGAAACGGAAAAACTGGTGACGCGCACGCTGGAAGAACAGCAAGCGGCCCCGACAGAAGCGCGGCAGAAGGAAAAGTCGGGAGATATCACCAGGTTGGAAGAAGAACTGTCGGACAAGCTGGCCACGCCGGTGGTGTTCAAGATGGGCAGCAAGGGGCGCGGGCAGATGATTATCGATTTTGCCGATCTCGATATTTTGGAGGGTGTGCTGGCAAGGCTGCGCGCTTAATCCAAACCATTAGCGAAAATCCGTCATCCTCGCGTACGCGGGGATCCATACTGAGTGTCCCATCACGCGGTCTATGGATCCCCGCTTTCGCGAGGATGACGGAGCAGGCGATAACGAAGTAGTCACCGGTTGCAATACCTCATGCATTATTGATCCCCAGTCACAAATCCCCCATCTCCCCCTTTTACCTCATCTAGCTCCAAAGTGGTGCAACACGTTTGGAAATGTTTGTAAAAGCGTCTCTTTCGCGCACTATGTGCTCTGGTGCGGTGCAGCATGTTTGACGTGATACAGGAAAGACACATATAATCACGCGTCTTTGAGTTTATCGGCAATTTTTTGGAGCTCGCAGTGCGTAAAACGACGAGTGATTCCAGGCCGATGTTTAAAGTCGTCGCCCTCCAGTTGGCCATCGCAACTGGATTCGCCTTGCTCGCCTGGAACCTGGGTGGAGTACTCAAAGCATGGTCGGCCGCCTATGGCGGAGCAATCGCAGTCATCGGGAGCCTGGTGTACGCGATGATCGTCATGGGCGCAACGAATGATCCAAAAAAGACGTTCCGGACGCATTTTCGCGCGGAAATGGTCAAGTTTTCTATTACAGCAGCGTTGTTCATTGTCGCGCTGGTGTTGTTTTCGTCGGCCGCTTGGTTATGGCTGATCTTGGGATTCGCGGTGGCGACCATGGCGTATTGGTTCGCACTGCTTGCAGTTTAATTAACAAAATCTGACGACATTATGACCACTGAACACGGGGGCCACGCAGCCCCGGCTAACGCCACAGAATACATCAAGCACCACTTGCAACATCTGCAAACCAGCGATGGCATGTTTAACCTGGACACGTTCTGGGTTTCGGCCATTCTGGGCGCGATCTTCCTCGGTGTGTTTTACATGGCTTCGCGCCGCGCCACCGCTGGCGTGCCGGGCAAGCTGCAGAACTTCGTCGAACTGGTCATGGAACTGGTAAACGACACTGTTAATAGCGCGTTCCATGCTAAAAGCGCGG